>JGI12635J15846_10001753_pt1 | contig 18928 bp, 18 predicted proteins | sample BlaSpr_A8_OM2_M2_FD_15846 | JGI IMG/M metagenome (IMG submission 15846) | reverse complement strand
CCGGCGGCCTGTAGCCCCCGGGGAGTAAATCCAACTTCACAGCCCATGGCTGTGATATAAAAACTCTCACTTCTCCTGGACTAACAAATCGGGCCGGTCAATACGCTGTAGAGGTATTTGAGGCACTTCGTTCGTTTGGACTGTTCGTACCATTCCTCGAAGGCGCCGTGGAGGTCACTCGCAACGGCGCCGCGTAAATCGAGAATCTCGATACGTTGATTGTTATCCGCACAGAGGAGTTGTGTCGCGAGCTTCTGGCCGCCGACCTCAAGGACATCTTCCGCAGGATCGATTTTCGCCGCACTGAGTTGCATTTTCAGACGATGGCATGATCCTTATGCGCACGCAAGGTGCGCCGGTCTCGTGGAAGAGCTGCGCCGTGATAATAAACATTACGGGAATTGATTTAGTTTTTTAACGTAATAATAGGCTTATCGCCAAAGTAGGAGTTATTCATGACGCTTCGTCCGGGAGAAGTCGCTGGCCGCGCGATTGCGGTCTTTCCTTTCCTGAAGACAACAGACCCGATCACTTTGGGCGCCTTCACTTTTCGGTCCACAGATGACACAACCGGGCTCGACGCCGAGGACGCCGCTCACGTTCGGGAAATTGCGGACATGCTTTACCTGCAGGACGACCTCCGGATTCAGTCCGCAACAACGTCACGATCTGTTCCGGCTAGTATTTCTTCATCGGCATACCAGCTTCCCTCCAGAGTGAATTCTCTCTCACTCCCGCTGGTACAAAAAACCCCGGTCAGGTCATTCCAAATTAAACAGGAGTTCGAGAGGCCTTTTCTTGCCTCTCACTGTGATCCCCTCACCCCTTATGACCGCCGAAAGGGAAGTGAGCCGTTGCTGGCCGTCGAGCAACAGACGGGTGCTTCTCGATTTATAGGGGCTTTCCTTCTGGGAAACGGAGAAATCCTGAAGCGGCACCTCCTCATCGGTTTCCCAGAGCAGGATGGCGCCGGACGGATAGCCACGATAGAGAGAATCAAGAAGGTCACGCACACGCGTTGAACGCCAGATGTAACGCCGCTGCATTTCGGGCAGGCTTAACTCGCCCCGCTCGATCATGGCGACAAGTTCTTCGACGCTTGCTTCTGCTTTTGCCATCGAATCTCCAGATTACGCTACACACAGCGCGCCCGTTGGCGCGCGGAACAGTTCGAATACGTACATGTGTTCGCTTGTCCGGTCAATCTTAGACCCAGAACAGACAATAGTCTTCGCTAGATAACAATGTTGAGTACTTGTAGATAAGGGCACTGAATTCCGGAACGCCGGCATAGCGGCCGGCAATCACAAGGCAGCGGGCAGATCAGCGGAGCGGAGGGAGACCGGACGCGAGGTGCGCGAACCAGGAGAGCGGTGGCATAAAAAATGCGGAGATTAACACCGAGAGAATGAAAATGATTCTTTCAGTTCTTCTGTCCACGAGCTTTTCCGACGCCCTCGACATCACGAAGATCGGTACGATGATCATCGCGGTCATAAGGGCTACGAGAAAAACGGCCTGAAGGTCTAAATGGACGTTCGGATCGCGCACGTCAGTTCCGAACATCCGGAGGACTGCGGCTAGAAGTTCGGTATAGCTCCCCAAAATGGCCGCGGCGATCCAATCCAAAACTGGCGTGGGAACAGGTTGCACTTTGTCGGGCATGTTGTCTCCCTCTATGCGAAAGCGGCATGCTGCCCTTATTCAGTCTGGTTTGGATATCGCTATTGTGGACGCCAGAGATGGTGGTGCGGGCGGTGGGAGTCGAACCCACACGAGCTGTGAAGCCCTGCGGATTTTCTTACCGTCTGCGGCTTTCGCCGCCCTGACGAAGAGCTGCCAGCTCAAGGTCGGGTTTGCGGTCTGGACTATCCCTTCGCCCTGCCCCGGAAGGTCCGGGGTCTAGGCGCTGCCCGTCTAGTCTCTACACCTTCCTGACGAGAATTTCCGTCGAGGCTTGGCTCGGGATTGCCATTTCAGGTTTCCCCGACTTTGGGCAGTTCTGCATCGCCGGTTTCCCGACGAGCACTCAAGTTTTCCTTAAGTCCGCTGCGTATGCCATTCCGCCACGCCCGCGTGGCTTTCTGCTGCAGGTCTCATCATAGTGCAGCCGGCAGAAATTTACACGTCGGTTTCCGGGTTCGGACGTTGCGGTTGCTTTCGCGTCGGCTGGTTCTGTTTCTTTTTCAGCCTCAGCCGCATTTTATTGATTTCGGCGGCGTCAAGGTTCGTCTTGATGTGCGCCGCGTAATATTTCTCGATCATCTCGACACTGGTGCGGCAGTTTTTGGCGATCTGATAGATGTCGGCGCCTTCCATCAGGCGAAGACAGATATAGGTGTGCCGCAGGCTGTACGCCGTTCGCGGCCGCCCTTCCCTGTCGAACTTCAGGTTTTCCTCCTCAAGAACCGCGTCGAAGATTTCACGCTGCCATTTCGGAAAGATAAGCTCCGTCGGCTGCGGCAGGCGGCGTTTGACCGATTCGGTTTTTGCGGTCTCAGCCCCCTTCCCCTCTTCCCGCGTGACGTCAGTTTCAACCGGCCGGGGCCGCGCTTTCAGCCGTTCGAACGGACGCACCGCGCCCGTCATACTCTTGCAGTACCCGACACCGCGCTTCCCGCGCACTTCGATCTCAAGAATGGTTTGACCGCTCGCCTCATCTTNAACGATTGTTACGTCGCGAAACTGCAGCCGCCGTGCCTCATCGGGCCGGAGTCCCGTGTTTGCCGAGAACANCACATAGTCGTGAAGTTGCTCCGATTCCCATCGGAAGCGTTCCTGCTTTGGTTGATGTGCACGCTTTCGCGTGGCTCCGTAGAGTTTTTTGTATTCCTCGGGAGAAAACCACGCCCGGTGCGAAATTTTCGGCGATGATCTGTACGGCTCGGAGAGATCGGGAAGGCGGTCGAGCCAGCCATGACGGACAGCAGTTTTCAATGTCTGGCGAAGCGTGACCATTTCCTGATGCATGGTATTGTGAGCCGGCGGTTTCCCGCGCTTTGCGTGGCTTTCCTCGTGGCGTTTAATGCGGTATTCCTGAACCTTGCCAGCCGTGATTTCTGAAAGGCCCATGGCGCCGAAGAACGGCACGAGATGTACCTGCGACCTTGAATGCTGGCCCCTGATATATACCTTGCTGCGCTGCCCCTGCGTGATGATGTCGTATTCACGCAGAAACTGTTCGGATGCTTCACGAAAAGTTTTTTCTGTTTTGATTTCGCCGCTGCGAAGTTTTCCATGGAGCTGCAGAAACCAGTCCTCTGCAACACCTTTTGCCTTCGAGAGACTCTCTTCTTTTGTACTGGCGCGGCGATTTTTGCCGGCGAAATAAGTGGAGCACTGCCAGAGCGTGCTATGCGGACGCTTGTAGACGTGAACTTTTCCGCCGAGGATGGTGTATTGTTCGGGCGTAACGGGCGCCCTCCCCTACTCCTTCAAAAAGCGGAAATGTGAAAGAGTTGTGTAACACTATCGAACGCGGGACATTATGTAAATAACCTCTTTTATGGCAAGCACTTACTTGATTGTTATGATGTATAAAATAGGATTTTAAGTCCTCCGCGTATGCCATTCCGCCACCCGGGCAGGGTGAAAAGCCGATAAAACACTGCAATTATCTTTACAACCGTTTACAAGCAATTACACGCTATTCGTTACGATTGGTTACACCTTCCGCGAGTGAAACTTTTCCATCGCCTCACCCAACACCGTGGCATCGTCCTGCTAGCTGATGTTGTAGCGATCGAACGTCGAGTGCGTTAGGTGGCCCAGTGCCTGCATGATGCGCTTCTCCTCCACGCCCGTGTCCGACGCTTCCGCACGAACGTATGACGGCAGTGGCGTAACAGCAGACCCACGTACGGCATGCGGCCCGTGTCCATAGTTTCCCATCGTCCGGCCTTAACAGCAACGCACGCCTTGCGCCGCTGCCACCGAAAGTTTCCCAGCGGCCCCGGGCGAAAAGACCAGCTCTTCGGGCTGCCCCGGCTTGCGCTGAAACTCCCCAGGCGGATGCACGAGGCGCGAGCGAACAGTCTTGGTGAGCTCTGCCGGTGATGTGACGATGCCTGCCGCGTGGCCTAGCACCGTGCTTCGCCTTTCGCTCGCCCAGAATTTCCTGGAATTCCCGAAACGGAATTAACACTTTTAGGCTATAACGTAGTCCGCCGTAAATGTCTTGCGTTCAATCCTTCCGTTCAGGGTGCTGCGCTATGAGAAAACCGGGCCTTGCACTCATTGTGTTGGTAGCTGGGGTTGTGTCTGGTTGTTCCTCCAATTCATCGAGCGTGACGCCGGAGACGGCGACGGTATCTCCGGCATCGGTGACCTGCTGGTAGGGCAGACGATACAGTTCACGACCAACGTAAGCGCGACTGCGAGCAAGATCACGTGGTCGGTAAATGGCACGGCGGGAGGTGATTCGACGGTGGGAATGATTGACGATACCGGAAAGTACACGGCGCCCGCCGCGCAACTCTCGGCGCCAGCTATGATCACGGCCACCAAAACTTCCGATGCGGTCCTCACGGCCTCAGCGATGGTTACGGTGGTGGGTTCCGGGCAAGTCACCTCGACGGCGAATCCTCAAGTGGCTTTATATACCATCGCTCCTCCGGTGGCCGTGACCGTCAGCATCCAATTCGGAACCGACACTACCTACGGCTTGACCACCTGGACCCAGCAAGCCGCAGGGAATTCGGCGTCGTTGGGCATGCTGGTGGCTGGAATGAAAGGGCAGACCCAATACCACATGCGAGCCATGTTGCAGATGCCGGATGGAACGCAGCTCGCGGATATGGATCACACATTCACGACGGGCGGATTGCCGGCGAAGCAGGTCCCGCAGATCACTGTGACGACTCCGAATGGGCTGATGCCGCAATCAGGAGTGGAGTTGCTGGACGTAGCGCCAGCGCCGCCGGTGACCGTCGTTGATCTGGCAGGAAACGTAATCTGGTGGTATCAGCCCGTGGGGACACCCATCGACATCGTGCAGCCAGTAAAACCTCTCGCGAATGGCCATTTTCTGGTGGAATTTTCGCCGTCCTCGACGGTGCCGTCGGACGGAAATCCGCTCCCCGCGGGAACGCTGTATGTGGTGCGGGAAATCGACCTGACGGGCGCGACGATTCGCGAGATATCGCTCGACACGCTGAACAGCCGTTTGGCCACGGCGGGAATGAACTACATAGCTTCGGATATTCATCATGACGTGGCCGTATTGCCCAACGGCCACTGGATTTTGCTGGTCAATGCCACGCAGCAGCTCACGGACCTGCCGGGCAAACAAGGAGTAAGCACGACGGTGTTGGGCGACGCGTTAGTAGATCTGGACACGAATCTGAATCCGGTGTGGTTGTGGAATTCGTTCGACCATCTTGACGTCACCAGGGCCCCGCAGGGATATCCCGACTGGACGCACTCCAACGCGGTTTTATATTCCCCCACCGACGGAAACCTGCTGCTTTCCATACGGCACCAGAGCTGGATTATCAAGATCGATTACGCCAACGGCGCGGGGGCTGGCGACATTGTTTGGCGTCTTGGGTATGAGGGAGACTTTATGCTGGAAGGCGGGACGGCTCCCACGGACTGGTTCAGCCTGCAGCACGGTCCTTCGTTCTCGACCCAACCCACGTCAGGGAGTTTCGGCCTGGCGGTGTTCGGCAATGGAGACACGCGCGTTTTTCCCAGCGGAGAAACTTGTGCGGATTCTGGTTTGACAACCTGCCCGCATAGCGACGTGGATGTATTTACGATTGACGAAACGGCGAAAACCGCGACGCTCACTTTTCTCGAAAAACTCTCCAATTATTCTTTCTACGGGGGCAACGCCGAAGTCCTCACAAACGGCAACATCGAATATGACTTATGTTCGGTTCCAACCACGCCGATATCGACTTCGGTAGTGGAAGTGTCGCCCGATTCGCCGGCGGAAACGGTCTGGCAGTTGACGGTTTCGAACTCGTACCGGGCATTCCGGCTCCTCAGCTTATATCCCGGAGTGCGGTGGTAGGAGGCCGCCATTGTCGTCCTCAAGCCCTTGAGTGCTAGCCTTAGCCGCGGCGCCCTTCACGGTAAAATACCTGCAAAGGTTGTTCCTTTGTAGTGGCCACCCCGCCTTTGCGGGGTGGGCGCCTTTGAAGATGCTTTTTGAAGTTGCCGTTGTGGTTTGAACTTGTAGCGGCCGCCTGCTTTTGCCTTTCAGGCGGGCGTCTTTGCCTTTGCTCTTGAATTTGTGAATCGCCCGGCAGGACGATTCATCCCGAGATCCCGTCCCGCCACCGCGGGACGGGGTCGAAGGGTAGCGGCGCAATTCAACGCGCCATCGGCGCCACGTCTTTTCCCGAATTGTAATTCCGGAGGTGCAACGCAAAATGCGCAAACCCATCGTAGTAGTCGGCAGTATCAATCTCGATCTAGTCGCCACCGCCGACCACGTCCCGCTCCCCGGCGAAACGATCAGCGGCAAGGATTTCCGCACTTTCCATGGCGGCAAAGGCGCAAATCAAGCCGTTGGCGTCGCCAAACTAGGCCATCCAGTCAGCATGTTAGGCAACGTCGGCGACGATGAATTCGGCTCCGCGCTGAAAAATGCCCTTCGCCAAGCGGGCGTCGCCGTAAATTCCGTCCGCACCGTAAAAGGTTCCTCCGGCGTCGCGCTCATCAACATCGGCAGCGACGGCCAGAACAACATCGTGGTAGTCCCGGGCGCCAACGGGAAACTCCTCCCGAAAGATATTGCCGCGCACTCCGCGCTACTCCGCAAAGCCGGCATGATCCTCGCCCAACTCGAAATCCCGATCATCACTCTCGAAACCGTCGCCGCCTTCGCCCACAGTCACAAAATTCCGCTGATGCTCGATCCTGCTCCCGCCCGCGAATTGCCGTCAGGCTTGCTCCAGGTCGTTGCCTGGATCACTCCCAACGAAAGTGAAACGCGCATCCTCTGCGCGCTTCCACCAACTGAACCGGTCACTCCGGCCACCGCCGCCCGCTGCGCGAATCTCCTCCTCGAACGCGGCCCCAAAAATGTAGTAATCAAAATGGGCGCGCAAGGCGCTTTCCTCGCCACCGCCGACGGCCTCCGCGAAATGATCCCATCCTTCTCCGTAAAGGCCGTGGATTCTACCGCCGCAGGCGACGCCTTCAACGCCGGCCTAGCCGTAAGCCTGCTCTCAGGCAAAAATCCACGCGAAGCCGCCCGCTACGCCTCCGCCGTCGCCGCCATCTCCGTCACCCGCAACGGCGCCCAACCTTCCATGCCCACAGCCCGCGAAGTAATAAAATTTCTAACCTCGCAAAAATAAACAGTCGCAGCGCGAAGTCGCGACCGCCGCGGTCCGCGGCGCCCCGTTCCTGCTCGCATTAAAATGCTTGTGTCATCCCGAGAGGAGTCCCGCGCTTTTTCTGACGATGCGAAGAGCATCGTCATCCTGAGGCCGGCGCCTTAGTTTCAAGCCGGGCGAAGGGTCCCCCGCCGCACCTTGACGGGCGCGGGACGCAGAAAGGGATCTGCTTTTTCAATTTTCCATTTTCTCGTTTCTGCTTTTCCTCGCTCACTGCACCTTCGGCTCAACGCTAAGTTCCGGCGATGGCAAAGCCCCCTCATTCAACTCATTATGCCGCCGCTCGCGACTAGCATTCAGCAAAGCAGTCGCCGCCGCCAATTCCTTCTGCGCCTCCTCAGCCTTGCCCAGCCGCGTCAAAATCTGTCCCTTCAAATTGTGGTAATTCGCATTATCCCCATCCAGCCGCAAAGCCGCATCCACCGCCCCCAGCGCCAACGAAAATTTCCCGTCCCGCTGATAAGCCCGCGCCAGCCCGAAATAAGAACTCGACAAATGCGCATCCAACTGCAAAGCCTGCTTAAAACTTGCCTCCGCCTTCGCGTCCTCCTGCAAATACGAATAAACCACTCCCAACCGGTCGTAGTTAAAAGCCACATCCGGCTCGATCTCCTGATCCCGCAAAAATTCATCCCGCGCTTTCTCAAAATCCGCCCGCGCCAGATAAGCCAGCCCTAAATTGAAATGCACAAACGGCAAACGCGGATCCAACTCCGCCGCCTGCTGCAGTTCCGCAATCGCCTTGTCATTCTCCTCGCGATTCAATGCCGCCTTCCCCATCAACAAATGATATTCCGCCGTGTCCTTCCCCAATTCCACAAATCGCGTCAGCGCCCGTTCCTCTACGTCGCTCTGCCCCGCCTGGTTCGCCGCGTTCCCCAACACGTACAAATAATTCAAGTCCCCCGATTCCGCATCCCAGATCGGATCCAGCGCCGTCACCGCATCCGCATACCGCTCCGTAAAAAAATAACAAAGCCCCAGCAAATAACGCGCCTGCACCGACCCCGGCTGCTCCCGCACCACCGATTCGAACGGCCCAATCGCCGAGCGAAAATCGTTCTGCCGGTAATAAATCAAACCAATATTCAAACGAATCCCCGGCACATTCGGCGCCAGCCGCTCCGCCTTCCGCAGCATTTCCAGCGCTCGCCCCCACTGCTGCCGCCGCATCGCAATCACGCCCAAATTCGCATAAGCCCCCGCCGCGTTCGGGTCCGCGGCNAAAACTTTCTTGAACGCCCCCTCCGCGCGCTGNAATTCCCCAGCCCGCAAAGCCGCCTCCCCCTCCGCAAAAACTCCCGCCACATCCGGCGGCGNNGCCGATCCCGCGCCAGCCTGCGCGCCTTGCCCGGCAACCAATCGCACTACCGCACCCGCAGCAGCGCGCGGCGCCGCCACTAGCTNTAGCGCCACGACGATCATCAGCACGACTAGCGACCGAATCCANGCCACGCGAAATTTCCTCGCACAATTCACGCCCAAAAACTAACACACTTCCACCCCTCCAGTTGCTCCGTGGGAGCGGCAATCTCCTGCTTCGTGCCGGGTCAACCCCGTCGCACGCTGTAGGGACGGGTCCCGCTTTGCGCGACCCGCCGCTCGCTTCCCCCTCGCCGCTTCCTCGCGCGAGCCACGGTAGGAGCGCTGTTTGCCGCGCCCCAGCTTGCCCAGATGCCAGCCTCGCCAGGCACCCGGGTTTGCGACTAGCCGCCGCCCGCTTCGCACTCCATCCCTGACCCCGAGTTTTTCGCTTGACATCTCCCCACTCCCGTATATAAATCAGTTTTAATAAATTTAATAAAACGTCAGGGGTGGCGTCTTTTACGTCTCTTAAGCCGACCGGCCGGGAAAGCTGTTCCCGCGCTCGGCCCAGTGCAGCCTGCCAGCTGCCCTGTCACCACCTCCGCACTTTGCAGCAAACCAGCAGCTTCGGGTTTTGGCATTCGGGGCCGCAAAATCCGCGCGAACTCCGCGCTACCTGGAGACGTACATGAAATTTCTTCGCCAAGCTTGCTGCCTGTTCGCGTTTCTCCTCTGCGCATCCATCGCCGCCGCACAAGACACCGCCACGCTCACCGGTACCGTGCACGATTCTTCCGGCGCCGTCGTCGCCGGTGCGGAAGTCAACGTGGCCAGCCCGCGCATCGGCGTCAACAAGGTAGTCATCACCAATCAGGATGGCGACTGGGTCGTGCCCTACCTCCCCATCGGCAGCTACGATATTTCCGTCAGCATGAAGGGCTTCAAAAGGTTTCAGGCCAGGGGCGTCATCCTGCGCGTAGGACAGCAAGCTCGCGTGGACGTGAACCTCGAGGTCGGCGCGCTCAGCAGCGAAGTAGTCGTCGCCGGCGAAAGTGTCGCGCAAGTGGACACCCAGTCCGCGGCAGTCGGCGGCACCATCACCGGCTCCGAAATCACCCAGCTCCAATTGAACGGCCGAGATTTCACTCAGCTCGTGAACCTCACTCCCGGCGTGAACAACCAGACCGCTCAGGACGAAGGCACCGTCGGCATTCTGGGCAACGTGGTCTACAGCATCAATGGCGGCCGCGGCGAAAACAACAACTGGGAAGTGGACGGCGGCGACAATATGGACAACGGCAGCAACAACTCGCTCAACGTCTATCCTAGCGTTGATTCCATCGCTGAAGTCCGCGTACTGACTTCCAACTACGGAGCCCAATATGGTCGCAACGCCTCCGGCACTGTGGAAACGGAAATCAAATCCGGCACCAGCAGTTTTCACGGGGATGTCTACGAATTCAACCGCAACAACATTTTCAACGACCGTAGCTATTTCGATCAGAGCTCGCCCAACGCCCCCGAGTACAAGAAAAACGATTTCGGCTACACCCTCGGCGGCCCGTTTTTCATTCCCGGCCACTACAACACCGACAAATCCAAAACCTTTTTCTTCTGGTCCGAAGAATGGCGTCTGGAACGTGTGCCCGGCTCCGCCTGGCTTGCCTCGCAAGGTGATGCTGCGAACATTCCCGTCCCCTCGGTGGCCGAACGCGGCGGCAACTTTGCGGACGTCTGCCCCGGCCCGGATTGTCCCGTGTTGCCCGGAGGCGGTACCTCGATTCCAGCCGGCTCCATCGGCGTGAATGCCACGGCTCTGTTGGCGGAAATCCCGCAACCAAACAGCTCTACGGGATGCCCTTCTCCGATCGGCGCCTGCTTCAACACAACTTTCACGCAGCCCACTTACTGGCGCGAAGAACTTCTGCGCGTGGACCACAACGTCACCCACAATCTGCGCGCTACTTTTCATTACATCCATGACTCCTGGAATACCGTTACGCCTCTAACCCTCTGGTCCAATGCCACCGTCCCCAACATCCAGACGAAATTCAATGGACCAACCACCAGCGCCGTCGCGCGTTTGACCTGGACCGCTTCACCCACCCTCGTCAACGAATTCGTGTTCAGCTACACCAGCGATCACATTTTCCTCACCAACCAGGGCCCGTTCGAAAAGCCCGCCGGCGTGACCATGACTGGAATTTTTCCAGACGCGCCGGGTTTCGCCACCAAGCTCCCGGCGGTCACGCTCACCGGAAACAGCGCCTACGGATTTACCTCCGACCCCTCCTACGAACCTTGGAACAACGCCAACCCCACCTACACCATTCGCGATAACGTCACCAAGATCATCGGAAAGCATAATCTTATGTTCGGTGCTTACGCCGTGTTGGCCCAGAAGAACCAGATGTCCAGCTTGCAGGACGGCGGCGCACTCACCTTCGACGCCACTAATTCCAACGTTTCCACCGGAAATTCCTTCGCCGATATGCTGCTGGGAAATATTGCTTCCTTCTCCCAGGCCAATCAAAACGTTAAATACTATGATCGCTACCAGTTCGTGGAACCTTATATCCAGGACGACTTCCACATCACTTCTCGGCTCACCTTGAATCTCGGGTTGCGCATCAGCCTGTTCGGCACCTACTACAACAAATACGACACCGAATTCAATTTCAATGCCAACGCTTGGAATCCGGCTTTCGCCCCGGCCATTGATCCTAATGGCTCCGGTGCGTTAGTGAGCGCGGCCAATAATTCGATATTCCTTTCTCCATCAAACCCCGCGGATGCTCCGTTCCTCTACAACGGCATCCAGCAGTGCGGCTCCACGGGCGTGCCTCGCGGCTGTTTGCAAGGACATCTCTGGAATCCGGCGCCCCGCGTCGGCTTCGCGTGGGATCCTTTTGGCGACGGCAAGACCTCGCTGCGTGGCGGCTATGGGATTTTCTACGACCACGGCCAAGGCAACGAAGGCAATTCCGAATCGCTGCAGGGCAGTCCCCCGCTCGTGCAGAATCAGTCGCAATCAAATATCGCCTCGGGCGTCGGGACCTGCACCGATCCAACCGGTTACACCTGTGTCGGCGCTGGCGCCGGACAGATTTTGGCCTTCCCTCTGAGCGTGGTTTCTATCGCCAACAAAGCCGTTTGGCCCTACGCGCAGCAGTGGAACTTGAGCCTGCAGCATGAGTTCTTCAAGAATACCGTCGGTGAGATTTCCTACGTCGGCAGCAAAGGAACCCATCTCTCGATGCAACTGGATCGCAATCAGCTTCAGCCCATCACCGGCGCGAATCCTTACGGTGCCGGAGAGCCCATCGTCACACAAGACCAGCAGGCCCCGGTGAACCCCACGCTCAACAGCACCGGCCAAACCGTCAACACCGATTGCAACGCCCTCACCGTCAACGGAACTCCTGTGACCGGGAACACCGCAATCAATCTCGGCACCGCCTGCGGCAACGATCCATCTCCGTTCCGCCCCTTCGTTGGCTACGGAACGATCACCTTCAAACCCTANGCGGCCGACTCCATTTACAATTCCCTGCAGGTTTCCATTCGTCGCACCATCGCGCCCCTCACCCTGTCCGTCGCTTACACNTACAGCCACTCCCTCGACGATTCCTCCGACTGGCAGGATGCCAACTTCGTCAACTCTTTCGATCTCGCGGCCAACCGCGCCAGTTCCAACTTCGACGAACGCCATATCCTTACCGTCAGCTACGTTTACAACATCCCGTCTTTCCACGAGAGCGGCATCACCAAAGCACTTCTGGGCGGTTGGGAATACTCAGGCATTACCACCTTTAATACCGGCACGCCCTTCAGCGTCACCAACGGCATCTTCGGCGATAACGCCGGGGTCGCCAACGGCGTCGGTACCAACGGTTCCTATACCGATTTGATCGGTAACCCTCACTCCGCGCCTCCGGCAGGTTCGGCGGCTTTGCTGGTGCCCGGTACCGGTCCGTTGCTTTTCAATCCAGCGGCCTACTCACAGCCGCAAGGATTAACCTTCGGAGACTCCGGACGAAATTCGTTGAACAACCCCGACCGCTTTAATTTCGACATGGCTTTGTTCAAGAATTTCCCCATTCACGAATCCGTCTCCATGCAGTTCCGCGCCGAGGGCTTCAACATTTTCAACCACACTCAGTGGTCGGGAGTGAATGCCTCCGCCGCCTGCTACGGCGGATCGAACAATTCCGCAGGCGATCCCGCCTGCTTGGGCAACGGTTTCCTGCAACCTAACGGTGCCCACCTGGGCCGCATCTTCCAGTTCGGCCTGAAGTTCCTGTTCTAAACAAGAGTAGTAGCTGCACGGCAAGCAAGGCACCACAAACTGCACGGCAAAAAAAAGGGCGCTGCAAAATATCGCAGCGCCCTTTTTAATTTCATCAATTTCTTTTAGCCGTCAGCCACGGTAGGGGCGCTGCTTGCGGCGCCCCGGCTCGCCAAGGATTCAAGAGTGCGACGGACCCGCGGCCCTTCCTGGGAACGCCAATCCCGCAAAGCGGGATTGGCGTACTTCGCTATGGTGCCGGTAACGCGTTCGTCCCGCGAATCCCCTGCCCCTCCACCAAAATATAAATCTGATCCGCCGCCACCCCTGAAAATTTCTCCACCGCGCCGCTGGGCCACAAAACCTCCACCGAATCGATCATCCCCACCGTCCCCAATCCAAAATGCACCCGCAAATCATTCTGCGATAGATAACTAGCCCCTCCCCGCACCTCAGCAATCTGCACCAGCTTCCCAGCCCGCACCGTAACCCGCGCCCCAATCGCCGCCCGATTACTCTTCGTCCCCATCAATCGAAATTCCAGCCGATGATTCCCCGCCACCCCATGATTCATCAGCAAAGTCGGCGTCTCGCCCACATTCAGCAACAACACGTCCACGTTCCCATCATTCGCCACATCCCCAAAGGCTGCCCCCCGCCGCGATGCCACCGGCACTGCTCCCAAGCCCGCCGCCGCGGAAGATTCCGTGAAAGTCCCATCATGATTATTCATGTGCAGCAGCAAAGGTTCCTTGTACCGCGCCACTCCCTCCAGCTGGTCCATCTGCGGGTACACATGCCCGCTCGCCACGAACAAATCCAACCACCCGTCATTATCAAAATCGAAAAATCCTGTTCCCCATTTCACATAAGGGTAGCTCGACTTCGCCAGTCCCGCCTTCCAGCTCACATCATCAAATCCCTTCGCGCCCAAATTGTGATAAAGGTTGTCTTCCTGGTCCGCAAAATTCGTCACGAAAATATCCAGCCGCCCGTCGTGATCATAATCCCCGAAATCCACTCCCATCGAACCTTCCGCGTCGCCTTCGCTGCTCAACGCCGCACCCGCCAGCATTCCCTGATCCGTAAAAGTCCCATCATGATTATTGTGATAAAGAAAGTTCGGCCCCGTATCGTTCGCCACATACAAATCCGGCCAGCCGTCGTTATCGTAATCGCCCCACACCACTCCCAATCCGTAATATCCATTCGGATCGCTCACGCCGGCCTTCTTCGCCACCTCCTCAAACGTCCCATCCCCCCGATTGTGATACAGCAAATCCTTCTCGCCCGTCATCCCCCAGGGCCCGCACTGCACCACGATCCCGCGAAACTTGCACGTCCCGAACGCCGCCACATTATCCAGATCCACATGCACGTACCGCGACACAAAAATATCCACGAACCCATCCTTGTCATAGTCCGCCCATGCCGCCCCGGTCATGAACCCGCTCCCGCGCACTCCAGCCTTCTCGGTCACATCCTCAAACCTGCAATTTCCCAGCCCGCGATACAAAGCGTTCCCGCCATACCCCGTAACAAAAATATCCAGCACTCCATCATTATCAAAATCCGCCACCGCCAAGCCCATCCCCCAACCCTTGCGCGTCAAACCCGCCGCCTGCGTCACGTCTTCAAATCTCACCGGTGCTCCACGAGCAACGCGATCCCCCATCCGCCGATACAAAGTAACCATAAAATCCCCGCCACTCTTGTAACGCTCAACGGTAGATCCATTCACGACCAGCGCCGACAACACCCCGCTGCCATCGCAATCAATAAACCCCACACCCCCGCTCATAGACTCCACGATATATTTCTTCTCAGGCGAAGCGATATGCGCCACAGTAAGCCCAGCTCGCGCGGAAATATCCTCAAACGTAGGAACCGTAGATGAAGTGCCAGGGGTAGCGGAGGTGTGTTGCGCCCTGCTAGAAGTAGAATTCTTGCTGTCTTGCGCCCCGCCCGCCGTGCACAAAAACACAAACACCGCGAGCGCCAGAAGCGCAATGATCCGTTTGCCGTTGGAGCTTGATCCCAATGCGCAACTACTCTAGCCCGCGCATCAACCCGTTGTCCATTCTTGCTGGCGCTCTAGTTTTCGTGGCACAGCCCTGTCTGCCGCAGGAGGGCACTCCCGGCTGTGCGGCACAAACTCCACCAAACGGGGATTGCCATTGCACTTGAAGTTGCCCTGGTAGCGGCCGTTCTGTCCCGCACTTTTCGGGACAGAACGGGCATCTTTATGTTGAGGGTTTACTCTGCGCTCTCCGCGCCTTCGCGCTAAGCGCCTCTGCCGACCGTTCTTGCTTTTAACTCTTAACTGTCAACTTTCAACTGTTCCTACTTCGCCGGCAAATAACTCAAATCCGGACGAAACTCAATCAGCTCATCATAAGTGCTCTCCACCGAGCTGTTGATCCTCTCAATCACAGACATCGCTTCCTGCTCGCCAAACGCCGCTCGCAGATCGTCGCGCAAAGGCTTGATCGCCGGATCATCCTCAAACGAAGCCCAGTTCGCATGGTCGATCGTCAATACATAAGTCCCGCCCGGCCCGCCCGTCACCAGGCGATACCAGTTAGAGTGCGCTGAAGATTTCATCTGCACCCGTGCGTCGTGCACCCGCGCAATCGCACTGCGGAAATCGTCGCCGTGCCCATAACGAATGTGAAATGTCACGACCTCCGTGTACTTCGCATTCATGTCCGCCGACGGATTGCTCACCTTCGGCAAATACTCGTAGTAGGCGCTCACCAACTTCTCCACCGACGCGCCCACCGCCTTCTGGTATTCCGCCAGATCCGCCGCATCTGTCACCACAGGCGTATCCATATCCAACCAATGCTGCCCCAGCCGCCCCACCAAATAAGTTCCGGTGCGTTCGCCGGTCAGCGTTTCAAATACATACAAAGCCTGCGTGTCCTTCTGCTGCTTNTGCCACTCCACTTTCTGCTTCCGTCCCGCCTCATACTGCTGCACCATCCCGTTCTTCGGTGTCTGAAATTCCAACGCAGCAATCTCCGCCTTCGGCGATGCTGCCTGTCCCTGTGTCGTCACCGCCGCCATCGCGCCAAGCAAAAACACACCCATTCCAGCCGTCAGCTTCATCAGTCTCACAAGTTCCTCCTGGATTTGAAACGCAGTGGGCCCAAACTGCCAAACACTACATCGCGCCCCAGGCACAGTCAATCCGTATTTCCACGCGTGAATCGCGCTGCTTGCAAGCGTCGTCATCCTGCCTGCCCTGAGTGATTTTGTGAAGGGAGCGCAGCGAAGGACCTCTCTTCGCTTTTTACCACCGCCGCGCCACCAGCGCCACAATCCAACTCGGAACCGCCACAACTCCACAGAACGAATGCCAAAAAAACAATTTCCAGCTAATCTAGACCACGCATGCCAACAGAAAAAACCACAACAGCCGTCGGGCGAAACATCTACGCCCTAGGCGTAATGGCCATGGCCACGTGCTCCCTCGCCTTCGGCACCTTCGACCCCGGCCAGCCGGTTCCCGACCACTTCCCCGCTCGCGTCGCCCTAGCCTATGCCGCCGGTGCGTTCATGCTAGTCGCCGCCGCAGCCATCAACTGGCGCCGCACCGCGCCCTGGGCCGCGGGCGCGCTCACCATCTACTACGCGCTCTTCGTCGTCATCCTCATGAACGGCCGCCTGCTGCTCAGCGATTACGCCGTTTACGTCACCTACGAAAACATCGCCATGCAACTCGCCATCGCCGCCGGCGCTCTGCTCATCTACGCCACCACCGCCAAGCTCGATGCAGCGCGAGCCGCGCGCCTCACGCACCTAGGCCGCGCAGCGTTCGGCATCTGCGCGCTGATATTCGGCGGAGCGCATTTCGTCTACATGAATTACACCGCCCCACTAGTCCCCAAATGGCTCCCGCCGACGCAACTGTTCTGGGGCTACGCTACCGGAGTTGCCTTCGTCGCAGCCGGCGTTGCGTTCCTCACCGGCGTGCAAGCCCGCCTAGCTGCGATCCTGCTCACCGTCATGCTCGTCTCTTTCGGCCTGTTCGCGAACGGCCCCATGCTCCTAGCCGATCACGCCAGCCACTTCAACTGGACCGAGAGCGCCGTAAATCTAGCCGTGGCCGGCGCCGCCTGGGCACTAGCAGACTCGCTGGCGCCATCAAAGTGCTAGCGCATTTTCAATCGAACATTCGCCGCTGCCGCAGTTCCGGCTCTGCGCCACTGCCAGCGCCTGCCGGTCAGGCAAGCTACCCAATCTTCAACTCCCGCAAAACCACCTCAACAATCTCCTTCGCATCGCCAATCCGCACCACGAATGCCCGCTGCGGCTCCTCCAAGTCCGCAAACTGCCCAGCCAAAATCCCCTCTCCCGCGAAATGGTCGGTCCTCCTCTGCAGACGCGCCGCTATCTCCCCATATGTCCCCTTCAGATAAACGATCCGCATCTCCACTCCAGCCCCAAGCCTCTCCCGGTAACTCTCCCTCAAAGCCGAGCACGCCAAAACCACATCCACATTTTCCCCCGCACGCTTCACCAACTCCGCATGAATCGCCGCCAACCAAGGCTCGCGGTCCACATCGCTCAACGGAACCCCGCGCCTCATCTTCTCCACGTTCTCCGCAGAGTGAAAATTGTCAGCATCCAAAAACACCCACCCCAATCTCGACGCCAGCATCTTCCCCACCGTCGTCTTCCCCGACCCAGTAACTCCCATCACCAGAATAATCATTAACCACGATCCCATCAGCCCGAACTTCGCGCCAGCGCAACCGTACAGCATTCGCGGCCCCAATATACCCTCTCGGTCGGATCGTTAGCATCGTTTCACTCTTCCACACTTTTTCGATTTACAAACTCCAGGGAGGTGTACTGTGCAGCAATCAGAACTGCAAGAGCTTAGTGATGCCGCCCGCAGCCTCAATACACCCCGCTTCGTGTTCGACTCCCACACCCTTCCGCCAAAGAGCCGTAATTGGCGTTTGAACGAGGACCTCAAGTCGTTCCAGATAATTTTCGCCGTCAGCCGAAGCATGACGCGCGAAGCATAGAATGGCTGGTGACGACACTCCGCAGTGTGCAAGCGTACTCTACGGAAGAGTCAAGATTCGGCGGATCTCGGATACTTCGCCGAGGCGGTGAGTATCCGAGACCGCCGGAACATGAAACGCACCATCGCTCACTTCTCCGGCAGCGGCGTTTACCAGGACTTGGGCCATTGCTTCCGGCTTGTCGACCAAACTCCCGCTGGCGAGCCGATTCTGGGATAGTGAGTGCGATCCTCGTATTGCGACAACCGTGAACACCAGCGAACCCATTTCCAAAGTGGACTGTTAGAGCTTTCTGGGGCGCACTTGTAGCGCCGGTTTGAGGCGACGCAGGAGCGCGACATCGCCGACAAGGAACAACTGATTGCCGCGGTCGAGGAAATAAATTCGGCGAGCGCTCAAGAGCCGATTCGCATCCCACACCCGAGGCGTGCCGCTAAAGGTGTAAAGAAAGCCGCTGTCCTCACGAAGTTCGGTGATCTTGAAATCAGCAAAGGTCTGAGGCTGGGGCATGAAAACAGCATCTAAGTCGCCGTAGTTGGTTCGAAAATTAGCCTCTCCCTCAACGGGGCCGTGCATAACCCCGCCATCACCCGCCACTTCAAAAATGCTTCACAGATGGGTCGGAAAAACGCAGTGCAGTTCAATTCCGTGATTCTCCAGCATTTGTTTCAGTTCCATGGCATCGGAATAGACCGGCTCGGATGGAGAAAGCAACGCTGGCCCTTTAGGGCAGTGGGCTTCCTGCGCGCTCAATCCTACCCGGCAGTGGCTTGAAATCGAAATGTGATGGCGGCCACTTCTGCACACAGCGGGCTATTCACTCTGCTTTGGAATATCGTGCGGTGAGCGGCGGCGGAATGTATTTATCGGTGCCGCGTTCAGTTAGCCTTCTGCTCGACACCCAAGTAACTCAGAAAAGTGCGCAGCAGCTCGCGCTTAAGCGACTG
>JGI12635J15846_10001750_pt1 | contig 18942 bp, 14 predicted proteins | sample BlaSpr_A8_OM2_M2_FD_15846 | JGI IMG/M metagenome (IMG submission 15846) | reverse complement strand
CGATATGCTCCATCACATACGCCTGCACCTTCGCCGCGGGCGAGGTCTCATCGGCGGGCGCACTCAGGTACGGGCTGAATTGCGACTGGCCGCCACGGCGCTGCGCGAACACCACGAGCCGCTTGGCGACAGCGAGCGCAATACGCGGGCCGTGATCCTCGGCGACGAGTGCGAGTGCAACATCGATACCCGCCGTCACGCCCGCCGACGTAACCAGATTGTCATCGCGGATATGAATGCGGTCGAGCTCAACCCGGGCAAGCGGAAATTGCCGCGCGAGTTGCGGCGCATTTTGCCAGTGAGTCGTGACATGACGGCCATCGATCAGACCGGCATGGCCCAGCGCAAACGCGCCGGTGCAAATCGAACCGTAGCGCTCGCAACGTGAAGCGACGTCGCGCAACCAGGTGCTCAGGCGCGGATCGGGGGGATCGGAAGGCAGCGCGGGACCGCCCGCAACGAGCGCAATGTCGTAACGCTGCTGCGGCTTCCCGCAGGTTGTGTCGGCGAGCAAACGCGTACCGTTCGATGCGCGCACCGGCGCATCGTCCACGCTGACCAACGTGATCGTGTAACCCTCGCCGGGAGCCAGGAAGCCATTCGCTTCGGCGAATACGTCGATTGGACCGGCTACATCGAGCGCCTGCACTTGCGGAAAGATCGCGACGGCAACGCTGCGCATGAGGTCGTGCTCCTGTGTCGACCGGAGTCAGCGCTTTAGCGCTTACTCCGGTCCCATGGAAAAGGGCTGCTTTTGGGCGCGTTTTACGGTCTTGGCAGGAGACACCGTACGGTTGGCAGACTTCGACGGACACGGCGCATTGCGGCCATGCCGGCTCGCAGCCACACTGGATTCGTCGTCGACACNCCTTCCGCTTCTCCCGATGATCCGCCCGGACCAGCGCATTTTAACAAGGCGTTCGCGGCGTCAAGGGCAAGCTCAACATCCAAGGAGCATTGAACATGACCACCACCATTGCCGGCATCCGCATTCCCGACAGCACCATGGCGCGCGCCGCGACAGAACTTGTCCGCGATACCGAGCCGGACCTGCTGTACAACCACTCGCGCCGCGTGTTCCTGTTTGGCGCCCTGACCGGCGAGCGGCGTCAATTGGCCTACGACGCGGAATTGCTTTATATCGGCGCGATGTTCCATGACATGGGCCTGATCGATGCCTATAGCAGCCCGCATGACCGCTTCGAAGTCGACGGTGCGAACGCCGCGCGCGATTTCCTCAAGGGCTATGGAATCGGCGAGCAGGACATAGAACAGGTTTGGGATTCGATCGCGCTGCACACCACGCCGGGAATTCCGCAGTACAAGAAGCCGGTGGTCGCGCTGGTCACCGCGGGCGTGGAGATGGACGTGCTTGGCCTCGCTTACGACGAATTCACCGACTCCCAGCGCAAGCAGGTGATCGCCGTGCATCCGCGTGAGGTGAACTTCAAGGAAGGCATCATCGATGCCTTCGCTCACGGGACGATCAAGAAACCGGAGACGACCTTCGGCAACGTGAAAGCCGATGTCCTCGCGCTCAAGGACCCGACGTACAAGCGCCTCAATTTCTGCAGCCTGATCCTGGGGTCATCATGGAATGACAGCGCGGTGGGATGCGCGCATTGCAGCGACCCGACGCACAATCATCAGTAACGATTCCGCAAGTCCGCACGGCCGCTCCTCTTCCTCTACTGGAGCGGCCCGTTTATCGTTAAAAGAGATAAGCGTATGGGATTTGGTTCGTTGANCTTGTTCGCACGGGATTTTAGATTCGGTGTCTAACCTGGGCTTTTCCGGCGTATTGTTTCAGTTCATCGCCGCCGCTTCGCCTAAAGCGCTTTTCTCCCGAATCGAATTAACGAGTCCCGCGTGACGACCTTATCCCCACACCAGGCCATCGAGATCACCCCGTTCGAACTCTCGCCCTTAGGCGCCGAAGTAACCGGCCTCGACCTGAGCCAGCCACTCGCCGACGAAGATTTCAAGCGCATCCATCGCGCGCATCTCGATCATCACGTCGTCGTGTTCCGCGACCAGCGCATCACGCCCGAGCAGCACATAAACTTCAGCCGCCGCTTCGGTCCGCTGCAGATCCACGTGCTGCATCAGTTCCAGTTGGCCGGTCATCCGGAGATCCTGATCGTCTCCAACGTGATGGAAAACGGCAAGCCGATCGGTCTCGGCGATGCCGGGCATTTCTGGCATTCGGATCTGTCGTACAAGGAAACACCTAGCCTCGGTTCGCTGCTGCACGCCCAGGAACTGCCGGCGGAAGGCGGCGACACGCTGTTCGCCAACATGCATCTGGCATGGGACACGCTGCCGCAAGCGCTGCGCGATGCCGTCGAGGGCCGCTCCGCCGAACACACTTATCTCGCGAAATACGCCGAGCTGCAGAAGCGCAGCCCGTGGCGCCCTAACCTCTCTGCCGAACAGATCGCGCAAGTGAAACCGGTCGTGCATCCGATCGTGCGCACGCATCCGGAAACCGGCCGCCGTGCGCTGTTCGTGAGCGAGCATTTCACCACGCGCGTGATCGGGCTGCCAGAAGACGAGAGCCGCGACTTGCTGCAAGCCCTCTTTGACCACAGCGTGCGCGACGAGCATATCTACCGGCACGTATGGCGCGAACACGACCTCGTGTTCTGGGACAACCGCTCGCTCATGCACCTCGCAGCGGGTACGCCGGATCATCTGCGCAGAAAGATGTATCGAACTACGATTGAAGGCGACACGCCGTTCTGATCGCTAGCGTCAAGGTACGACTTCAACTCTAAAAACACTTCTTCGGATGGTTCGGTCTGGGGACCGGAAGCCTGCTGTTCGTGCTCGTGCATTCGGTGCTGTGGCCGCTCGCGTTGAACACCTATTCCGGCTTTCAATCCGTACCGGAAACGCTGCGTATGACCGGCCGCAATTACGGCTTGAAAGGTCTTCGGCATGTACTGCTCGCTCATAAAAAAGCCCGCAAGGCGAACCCGGCGGGCGGAAAGCGCGGTTCAGCGTCCACGCTGGATCGACTGGGCTGCACACCAGTGAGCAGCGCCCATCACGTTGCTCACCACGCCCTATCGGCCGTTCAACGACCATCCAGCGACCGTCGATTTCTTAAAACACGTTGACCGGAACGTTCACCATCANACGATAAACATCGCTGCTGGAATCCGAATAGTATTGGCCGCCGTGGTGATGCATGTAATAGAACTTCGCGGTCGTTCCCTTCAGTTTTCCAGAGCCGAACGTGTAAGACGGAATGAAACCGAACTCGTAATGGGTGCCATGTACGGGCTGACCATTCTTCCAGTAGAGATCATGCAGGGCGTTCGATGGATCGGAGTATCGATTCGCCATGTCCGTGGCATCCGCGCCCCATCCATACGCCGTCCACAGCGTCATTTTCAGACCCGGAACACCGTACTCGCCCATGTTGACCGTATAGCCAAGCTGCAATGATTTTTCATGCGGCGCGTTGTAGTCGACATCCAGCGAATTCGCCAGATAATCGCCTGCCGACTGGCCGACATAATCGAAGAACTGATTGCTCGCGATCTGCTGGAATCCCACTGATATGGTGTGCGCCTTATGCGTGCCCGACAGCAGCAAGCTATACGCGTGGTTATTGATGGACCCTTCGCGGCTCTGCCCCACGTCATGGGTATAGTAATAGGTCAGGCCGCCCGTCCAGCGAATCTGCGACGGATCGCCAATACTGCGTGTCAGCGACAGATAATATTGATCCCACACGTTATCCGCACGGCTGCCATATAAAGACACGGCTGTATCGTCATTGGGCGTGTAGTCGCCCCCCGCGAACGTGAAGCGGCTGAAGTGTATGCCACCGTATTCGGTCCTCAACGAGGAGACGCTTGTCTGGCCGCGCGCCAGCACCGCGTCCACGCTACCCGCCTTGAGCGTCAGGTTCTTGATTTCGTCGCTCGCGAGAGAAACACCGCGGTAAGTGGGCGGCAGTGCGCGGTTATCGTGGGGAACGAGAAAGGGATTATCGAATAATTGTTGACCATATTTAACAACCGTATTCGATACCCGCGCTTTCACATCCCACACGCCCGGGTACGTCCAGGCCAGCTGATTCTGCCCGGTCTGGCCATCGTGATTCAAATGCACGCGGTTACCGGCACCTTGTCCGCCGTTCAGCTTGAACGCGCTAAACAGCGACGCATCAAAACCGACACCGAATAATCCACGCGTATACCCCGATTCAAACACCGCCTGGTTTCCGAGCACCGAGGCGTCCTTCTTTTTAATCCCGTCCGCTTCGAAGTGTTCGGTATAGCTTCGGAAAAGAAGGTTGAAATGTGAATCTTCTATAAATCCCTTGGACTTCGCCTGATTACTGATAGGCGCGTCCGCTTCGGAATTGGGCGGGGAACTAGGAGGCGCCTCCGTATGACGTGTTGCAACATCGTCATCGTCTGCAAAAGCGGAAATGGCCGGGTTCATCAAGCCAGTAAAAACAATTAGAGATAGAGCGATTGAACGCTTTTGTTGTTTCATGTACTTGTCTCGTATTTTTCTTGGCAGCGAGTAAAAATGGCCGACAGCCGTTCTCATATAATTTCGGCACGAGCGCAAAACTCACGCCGTGCTCGGAACGACGCACCGGAGGGTTGTGACTACAGTGGCTACAGGGACCACAGCGACTACTTGGACTACGGAAACTTCACGATTGGCCGAACGATTCCCTGACCACCGTCAGAGACGGTGGTTTTGAACCCTGTCAGGGGTTGTTGAAACGGTGGTTAAATCAGGCGAGCAAACACGCCGCCGCAACTCCATGCTCGAGCGTACGCAGCGGCGGCACTTCGCGTGAGCAGCGCGCCTCCGCTATCGGACAACGAGTATGAAAGACGCAACCTGTCGGCGGATTGATCGGGCTGGGAATATCGCTGGACAGAATCTGCACGACCTTGGTCCGTTCGATGGCCGGGTTCGGCACCGGCACCGCGGAGAGCAACGCCCGCGTGTACGGATGCCGCGGCCGCGCGTAAAGCGAATGTTTGTCGGCGAGCTCCATGACNTGACCGAGATACATGACCATCACGCGATCCGAGATGTGCTTGACCACGGCCAGATCGTGCGCGATGAAGATCAGCGCGAGCTTCATTTCCTGCTGCAGCGACTTGAGCAGGTTGACGATCTGCGCCTGGATCGAGACGTCGAGCGCGGACACGGGTTCGTCGCAGACAATCAGCTTCGGCTCCACGATCAACGCGCGCGCAATCCCGATACGCTGGCACTGGCCGCCCGAAAACTCATGCGCGTAGCGGTTGATCATCTGCTCGCGCAAGCCGACCTTCGCCATCATTGCGCGCACGCGCTGGTTCATTTCGTCCTTCGACATGTCCGGCCGATGTTCACGCAACGGTTCTGCGATGATCTGCCCGACCGTCATGCGCGGATCGAGCGAGGCAAGCGGATCCTGGAAAATCATCTGGATGTCGCGCCGCACGCCGTGCCACTGCTTGGTCGTTGCACCGCTGAGATCCTTCCCCATCCATACGATCTCGCCATGCGTGGCGGGAATCAGGTTGAGAATGGCGCGCGACAAGGTCGACTTGCCGCAGCCGGATTCTCCGACCACACCGAGCGTCTCGCCGGCCTTCAGATCGAAGCTCACGCCGTCCACGGCCTTCAGCGTGCGCGATGGCGCCCACGGCAACTTGCTCTTCGCCTTGACGTTGAAATGAACCCGGACGTCGCGTACGGACAGGATGGTTTGCTCAGACATGGGCCACCTCGTGCAACGACTTCATCTGCTCGACCGGGCGATTGCAGGCTCGCAGCCAGGTCGTGTCACCACCAAACGGTTCGAGCGGCGGGACCGAGTCTGCGCAACGCTGGCTCGCGTCAATGCAACGCTCCTGGAACGGGCAGCCCGACGGCGGATGCGCCATGTTCGGCGGATTGCCGGGAATCCCGACGAGCGGCGCGTCGCTTTGATCCAGCCGCGGCAACGCGCGCAGCAAACCGATCGTGTAGGGATGCGAAGGACGGGCAAACAAGTTGTCCGCGTTGCAATGTTCCATCACGCGGCCACCGTACATCACCATCACCTTCTCGCACAGGCCGGCGACTACGCCGAGGTCGTGCGTGATCAGCACGATCGCCGTGCCGAAGTCGTGTTGCAGGTTCCGCAGGAGCTGAAGAATTTGAGCCTGGACCGTGACGTCGAGCGCCGTAGTCGGTTCGTCGGCGAACAGCACTTGCGGTTCGCACAACAACGCCATTGCGATCATCACGCGCTGGCGCATGCCGCCGGAAAGCTCGTGCGGATATTGGTCGATACGATGCGCCGCTTCGGGAATCCGCACCGCTTCCAGCATCTCGATTGCGCGCTTTTTCGCGGCGCGGCGCGTCATGTTCTTGTGCAGTTCCAGCACTTCCGTCATCTGGCGTTCGATCGTCAAATACGGATTCAGCGACGTCATGGGGTCCTGGAAGATCATGGAAAGCCGGTTGCCACGAATGCGGTTCAGCTTCTTCGCCGGCATGGTCAGCAGGTTCTCGCCCTGATAGATCGCACTGCCGTTTGCGCGGCCGTTGCTGGCGAGCAGCCCGAGCATGGCGAGCACGCTCTGGCTCTTGCCCGATCCCGACTCACCGACAATGCCCAGCGTGCTGCCTTCCTCGAGGTCGAAACTCACACCGTTCACCGCGCGGACCACGGCATCGGGTGAGTCGAAGGCGACTTCCAGATTACTTACCTTGAGCAATGACATGATGCTTACCGATCTTTCGGGTCGAGCGCGTCGCGCAGACCGTCGCCAACAAAGTTGATGCAATACAGCGTCACCGACAACAACGCCGCCGGGAACAGGAGAATCCAGGGTGCCGTTTCCATCACACCGACCCCGTCCTGAATCAGCACGCCCCAACTGGTCATTGGTTCCTGCACGCCGAGTCCAAGAAACGATAGCACGGACTCCGTAAGAATAACGCCAGGAACCGTAACCGTTGTGTAAATCGCAACAATGCCGAGCAGGTTCGGGACGATGTGACGCAGGATGATGCCGCCCGTCGACACACCGATGGCACGCGCCGCTTCAATATATTCTTTCGACCGGATCGCGAGCGTCTGGCCGCGTACGACCCGTGCCATGTCCATCCACGAGAACACCGTAATGGTCAGTACGACGAGGTAGAACTCGCGGCCGAGCAGCGTGACCATCAGGATGGCGATCAGCAGGTACGGGATCGCGTACATCATGTCGACAATACGCATCATTGCGTTGTCCACGCGGCCGCCAACGAACCCTGCAATCGCGCCCCATACAATGCCGAGCGTGACCGACGTCAGCGTGGCGAGCCCACCGATCATCAGCGAGACACGGCCTCCTACCAGGCAGCGCACCAGCAAGTCGCGGCCAGTTTCGTCAGTGCCGAACAGGTGCCAATTCGCAAACGTTGGCGTGGAACTCATCATGTTCCAGTCGGTGGAATCGAAGGCGTTCGGCAGCAGCATCGGGCCAATAGCGCAGGCCAGCGTGATCAGCAGCAGGATCACGAGACTCGCCACGGCGGCCTTGTTGCGCGCAAAGCGCATACGGGCGTCCTGCCATGGGCTGCGGCCTTCCACCGGCACGGCCAGCACGCTCTCGAGCGCGGGGACCAGGGAACCTTGTTTCATTGCGGACCTCATGCTGGTTGACTCATTATTTCAGTAGCGGATTTTCGGATCGAGCCACGCATAAGCGAGATCGACCAGCAGGTTGAGCAGCACCGCGACCACCGTCACCAGCACGACCAGCCCCAGCACGAGCGTGTAATCGCGATTGGCCGCGCCGTTCACGATCAGCTTGCCGATTCCCGGTAACGAGAACACGGACTCGGTGACGACCGCTGCCGTGATCGAGCCGATCGCGAGCGGACCGATCACCGAGACCACGGGAATCATGGTCGGCCGCAGCGCATGGCGCAGCACGACCGTCCAGCGCGACAAGCCTTTGGCGTACGCTGTCCGAATGTAGTTGGTGTTCAACACCTCGATCAGGCTGCCACGGGTCACGCGGCCCACGGTCGCCACGTTGATGATGGTCAGCAGCAGCACCGGCAGCACCATGTAGCGCACATGAAAGCCGTTCCAGCCGCCGGCCGGCAGCCACTTCAGCAGGATTGCGAACACGAGGATAAGGACCGGTCCGATCACGAACGAGGGAAATGCGCTTCCCGCGTTACCAATGATCATCAGCAGATAATCTGCCGGGCTATTGCGATAGAGTGCCGCGAAGATGCCAAGCACGACGCCGAGCACGATGGCGAGCAGCATGGATACACCGCCGATAGTCAGCGACACCGGCAACGCACGCAACACGAGGTCGTTGACGCTCCAGTCGGCGTATCGGAACGATGCACCCAGGTCGCCATGCAGAAGACTGTTGAGATACAGCAGGTACTGCTTCCACAGCGGTTCGCCGAGATGGTATTTCGCCTGCAGGTTCGCGAGCACTTCGGCGGAGACTTTGCGCTCACCGTCGAACGGACCGCCCGGCGTGGCGTGCAGCAGCAGATAACAGACAGTGACAACAATCAGCAGCGTAGGCACCGTCAGCAGCACGCGCCTCAACGTATAGGACCACATGGGACATCTCTCCTGGCGGCGCCGTGACAAAGCGCGTCACGGCAACCGCCTCTTGCTGTTTGCTGGATAGTATTGTGGGCGTTTGCGTCGCGCTCAATGCGCCACGATATACATGTCCTTGCTGCGGTAACGGTCCATCGGGTTCTTCAGCGAATACCCGCCCACGTAGCTTTTCACCAGTCTGACCGTGGTGTATTGCAGCAGTGGCAGGATCGGATAGTCGTCCATCACGAGCTTCGCGGCCTGGGTTTGCAACTGCGTGCGTTTGACCTGGTCCGTGCTTTCGTTCGCTTGCCGGATTAGTGCGTCGGCCTTGGGATTGCAATTGCCGCTGTCGTTCTGGTCCGAACCGCATTGCACAAGCTGCAGGAACGTGGTCGCGTCGTTATAGTCTGCGACCCAGCCATTGCGTGCAATCTGGTAGTCGCCGGCATGACGCTTCTTAAGCAGGACCTTGAACTCCATCGCGTCGATCTGCGTGTCAAGACCGAGCTTCGTTTTCCACTCGGAGGCCGCAAAAATAGCCATTTTCTTGTGATAGTCGCTCGTGTTCAGCGCGAAGTGCAGCGTCGTGCCCGGCTTAACACCTGCTTGCGCGAGCAGCTTTTTCGCTTCGTCCACGCGCTTGGCCATCGGCCACGTCGACCAGTCGTAAGCCGTTACGTCCGCGCCCTTCACACCCTTCACAATGACGCCGTACGCGGGGATCTGCCCGTCCGCGGTCACCCGTTGTGCGAGGATGTCGCGGTCGATCACCATGGAGAGCGCCTGGCGCACGCGCACGTCCTTGAGCAGGGGGTCCTTGTTATTGAACGAGTAGTAGCGCAGTCCGAGCATCGGCGCGATCTTCATGTCGGCGGCGAACTCCTGCTTGTATTTCGGGTACATGCCCGACGGCAACTGATACACCCAGTCGTTGTCGCCCGACTGGAACAGCTTGATGTCCGTGGTCTCGCTCTCGACCGGCAGATACGTCACCTGCGACAACTGCACGTGGGCCGCATCCCAGTATTGCGGATTGCGTGCCAGCACGAGCTTGCTATTCACTTGCCAGTCCTTCAGCATGAACGCACCATTGCTCACTAGCTTGCCGGGCTTGGTCCAGTCCTTGCCGTACTTTTCAACGGCGGCCTTGTTCAGCGGACCAAGATTCGTATTCGACATCAGCTCGGGGATGAACGACACCGGATACGGTGTCTTGATTTCGACCGTGTAGGGATCGATTGCGCGGATGCCCAGCGTGTCCGGTGACTTTTTGCCCGCCACAATGTCGGCGCCGTTCAGCAGGAAGACGCCGAACGTACTCGCGTAGGGTGAGGCGATCTTCGGGTCGACAAGGCGCTGGCAACCGTACACAAAATCATTCGCGACCACCGGCTCGCCGTTCGACCACTTTGCATTCTTTCGCAGATGGAAAATCCACGTGGTTGCATCCTTCTGCTCCCATTTTTCCGCCACGCCTGGCACGACGGTCCCATCGGCATCGGTTGCAGTCAGCCCTTCGAACAGGTCACGCGTAACGTTGTTGGACGGCACAGTCTCAGCCAGGTTCGGATCGAGGGTCTCGACCTCGGACGCGTTGTTGCGCACCAGTTCCTGCTTCGCCGCAAGCTGCACGCCCGGCGGCACGATAGCCGCATGGGCCAGATGAACGTTGCTTACCGCTGCAATGCAGACACCCGCTGCAAGGGCCGGAAGCCACTTGCGGGAAACGCGGCGATGAACAGCATCGCCCGGACGAAAAAAAGCGTCAACGCGTGTGCTACGGGCAACCAGTACTGCAAGCAACGTCATGGGAATCCTTGTTATTTATTTGTTCACCAAGCACCGGAGCGCCGGATTACAAGAGCTTTTGGCCCTGTGCAACACGGCGATGTGTGCCGCTATGTGCCGCTATCTGCCACGTTCGGCATGCTGAAGCAGATGGACGCGACGGCGAGCATCTTAGCCCACCTAACATTTTGCTTTCGAACTTCGTTGATCAAAGGCTGGCATTGTGTGCCAGCCTTTGCCACGTTGCCGGTACGCTACTTTCAAAAACCTTTACACGTCATACGAACTGACGACAAAACCGAGTTCGCCGGGAGTATTTCAGAGCAATAAAGTGGAATCCACTCACATGTGCTTATAGCCCATGTGTTTTGGGTATAAGCGGGAGGCTGGGGATTCGACTCGCGCTATATCCGCGCGCGCGCGGCCGTAAATTAGCGGGCGCCCGTGGTTCGCGCTAACATCGACGTCCTTGAGGTCCGTGCAGGTAGGTTCAAAACAATGATCCGTTTTCGCCAGATAGAAGCTTTCCGCCAGTTGATCATGACGGGTACCAGTGTCGGGGCTGCGCGCGTGATGCACGTCACTCAGCCCGCCATCAGCCGTTTGATCGCCGATTTAGAGGCTGACCTCGGTTTTAGCCTGTTCAGCCGCGTGGGCGGCCGGTTGAATCCGACCAATGCAGGGCTGCGCTTTTATAAGTCCGTCGAAGAGAATTTCCTGGGGCTCGAACGCCTGAAACAGGTCGCCGAGATCATTCGCGACGAAGCCTCCGAGGGGCTGACGGTCGCCTGCCTGCCCGTGCTCGCCAGCACGCTGCTACCGCCCATCCTCGCCGACTTCGTCGAGCGTCATCCAGGCGTGCCCATACGCGTCGATTCGGTGAAGGTCCCCGAGGTGCTCACGATCCTGCAGAACCATAAGGCCGACGTCGCGATCAGCCAGGCATTTGCGTCGGTTGCGGGCATCGAAGTCGAAAAGCTGCTGCATGCGCGTGCACAGTGTGCGATGCCGGCATCGCATCGGCTGGCGAAGAAAAAATTGGTGCGGGCACAGGATCTGCGCGGCGAACGCATCATCGGCTGGCTGCCGAATTCGCGCCAGCCTTACGCGGCCGAACAGTCGCTGTTCGCGGCCGGCGAAGACCGCGCGAACTACACGATCCTGACCGACACCGCGCACACACGTTATGCAATGGTCGCGGGCGGTCTGGGCGTATCGATCGTCGAACCGTTCGCAGCCAAGGTTTGGCGGGCGCACGGCGTGGTCGTGCGCCCGTTCGAAGCCGCGATCGAATACGAATACGTGCTGTCGTATCCGAGCAGCGGCATACGCTCGGACCTCGTCGCTTCGTTCCGTGAATCCGTGCTGCGCGTGGTGGCCACATATTCCCTGGACGAAGCGCAAGCGCCCACCGGCGCCGAGGCCTGAAGCAGGCGTCCGGCCGGGCGTGCTAGCCGCCGCCGGACAGCCGGTCCGAGCGCGTCTTCATCTCCTCAGGGGAGAGCTGCCCTCCTTGAGACATGGTGGTCATCGTTGAGTCATCAAGCGTGGTGCCATGCCCCTCCACTGGGCGGTCCGCGCAAGTATCGTGCTCCCGGCGGTCCGATCCGTCACGACCCTGCCCGCAGGCCATAGACGGGCTTCCCACCCTTTCGTAATCAATTGCCCCCGTGGTATAAGCCCCGGAGCGTCTCCGCCCAAGCGCTTCGCCGGGAAATGCGACCGGGAAAGGCGGTTACCCATTTTCAGGAGGAGCAAGATGTCCATGCAGAAGTCCANGAGTTCGCTGGATCGCGCACGTTCGTTCGCGCTCGGAACCCTCGCTGCCGCGGCGTTTTCGATCTCGTTCGCGTTTGTCGAAAGCGCACCGGCCTACGCGAAAGTCGCGCCGCAACCCGCGGTCCTGGCGGCTTCGGCGGTGGCAGTCGCCGACAAATTCGCGGCCGACGCAGCCGAGCAGATCTTCAAGGAAGGCGGCAATGCGGTCGACGCAGCCGTCGCAATCGCCTTCACGCTGGCGGTGACCTATCCGGAAGCGGGCAACCTGGGCGGCGGCGGTTTCATGACGCTCTACGTGGATCATCGTCCCTACTTCCTCGACTATCGTGAGCGCGCCCCGATCGCGGCCACGAAGAACATGTATCTCGACGACAAGGGCGAAGTCATCAAAGGCATGAGCCTGTACGGGTATCGTGCAGTGGGCGTGCCGGGCACGGTGTCGGGGATGTGGGAAGCGCAGAAGCGCTTCGGCAAGCTGAAGTGGAAACAGGTCGTGGCGCCCGCGATCAAGTATGCACAGGACGGCTTTGAAGTCAGCGATCAACTGCAGGAACGCAAGGACGCGGCGTCGAAGGAATTCGCCGGCAAGACCAACTTCGATAGTTACTTCGGAACCCTGAATAAAGGCGTGAACTTCAAGCAGCCGGAACTAGCCGCGACGCTTCAACGCATCTCGGATAAGGGTGCCAAGGGCTTCTATGAAGGCAAGACGGCGGATCTGATCGCCACCGCCATGACCGGCCACGGCCTGATCACGGCACAGGATCTGAAGGAATACAAGGCGGTCTGGCGGCAACCGGTAGTCGCGAGCTGGAACGGCTATCGCATCATCACGGCGCCACCGCCGAGTTCCGGCGGTATCGGTCTCGTGCAGTTGCTGAAGATGAAGGCCGACCTCAAGGACAAGTATGCCGACGTGCCGCTCAATTCCGCGCAATACATTCACCTGACCGCGGAAATTGAAAAACGCGTGTTCGCCGATCGCGCCCAGTATCTCGGCGATCCTGATTTCTACAAGGTGCCGATCGCGCAGCTCATCGACGACGACTATATCCTGAAGCGTGCATCGGAAGTCAATCCAGACACGCCGTCGGACACCAAGAGCGTCGTTCCGGGCCTCGGCACCACGATGCCGGAAAAGGCTGAAACCACGCACTTCTCGGTGGTCGACAAGTGGGGCAACGCGGTATCGAATACGTACACCATCAACGGCTATTTCGGCTCAGGCGTGGTGGCGGACGGTACGGGTGTGGTGCTGAACGACGAGATGGACGACTTCTCTTCGAAACCGGGCGTGGCGAACATGTTCGGTGTAGTGGGCAGCGACGCCAACGCGATCGAACCGCGCAAGCGCCCGCTTTCCTCCATGACACCGACCGTCCTCACGAAGGACGATCAGGTCGCGATGGTGATCGGCACGCCGGGTGGCTCGCGCATCTTTACATCGATCTTTCAGGTCATCAACAACGTCTACGACTTCTCGATGCCCCTGCCCGATGCGGTCGCGGCAATGCGCTTCCATCATCAGTTGCTGCCGCCGAACACGATTTTCTGGGAGCCGTACAAGCCCATTGACGGCGATCTCGCGAAAGAACTGGAAGCGANGGGATATACGCTCGCCAAGCAGGGTTTCAACGGCGATATCCAGGTCATCAAGATCAACGGCACGACGCCCGAACCAGCGGCCGATCCGCGCGGCCGGGGCGTGACGCGCGTGATTCAGTAAGGTGTCGCGTTAGTTCCACGTAGTTCCAGCCAGACAAAAGGGCCAGGTCATTCGACCTGGCCCTTTTGCTTTTCTACAGCACGTCCACGCGTTTCAAAGCCGCATGGAAACAGACCTTATAAGGATCGCGGCATGACTGGAATCCCATTTTTGAGATTGGAGGCGGCTTAATGATCGCCTAGTCTCTGTGCTGGCCCAGTCCAGTGCGTTGGCTCCGGCCAACAACATAAATCAAACCTATCGAGACGACCCTGAAGACGGTGCGGCCGGTCTGCCAAGGCTATACGGCGCGCTTGTTTCAGCCTGCTGATAAAGGAGAACAGCTCATGATGGAACCCCACGCCCAGCCGCTCGGCGGCATCGACATTCAGAACGATGCCCCCGCGTCTCAATCCGGCGGATTGATCGACCGGTACTTTCAAATCAGCGCCCGCGGCAGTACGCAGCGGCGCGAGGTGATCGCCGGTGTCACCACCTTCCTGGCGATGGTTTATTCCGTGTTTGTCGTGCCGGAAATGCTAGGCAAGGCCGGCTTCGACACACGCGCCGTCTTCGTGGCGGTCTGCCTGACGACCGCTTTCGGCTCGCTTTTGATGGGTATATGGGCACGCTTGCCAATCGCGATCGGCTGTGCGATCTCGCTTACCGCGTTCACCGCCTTCGGGCTGGTGCTGGGCAAAGGGCTCTCGCCAGCCGTCGCGCTCGGCGCGGTGTTCCTGATGGGCGTCACCTTCACCGCGGTCTCGGTCACCGGGGTGCGCTCGTGGATCCTGCGCAATCTGCCGGCGGGCGTCGCGCACGGCACAGGGATCGGGATCGGCTTGTTCCTTCTGCTGATCGCGTCGAACGATGTCGGCCTGATCGTGAAAAATCCGGGTGCGGGAATGCCCGTTTCGCTCGGCCATATCACGGCGTTTCCGGTGCTGATGTCGATCTTCGGGCTCGCCGCGATCATCGGCCTGGAGCGCCGGCGCGTGCCGGGCGGAATCTTGCTCGTGGTAGTCGGGTTGTCGGCGCTGGGACTGGCCTTCGATCCCGCCGTCCGCTTTACCGGCGTGTTCGCGCTGCCCTCGCTGAGCGCGCCCGGACATGCATCGCTGATCGGTGCCATGGACATTCGCGGCGCGCTGTCGCTGGCCGTGCTGCCAAGCGTGTTTGCGCTGGTGATGACCGCCGTCTTCGATGCCACCGGCACGATTCGCGCGGTGGCGGGACAAGCGGGTCAGATCGATGAGAAAGGCCGTATTGTGAACGGCGGCCGGGCGTTGACCGCGGACTCCGTCAGCTCGATCGTCGCCGCTTGCCTGGGCGGTGCGCCGGCTGCGGCGTATATCGAATCGACGGTGGGTGTGGCGGCAGGCGCGAAGTCGGGCCTGGCTGCCGCGACCGTTGGCGTGATGTTCCTGCTGGTGATGTTCTTCTCGCCGCTCGCCGGGCTCGTGCCTTCGTACGCCACGGCTCCCGCCCTGATGTATGTCGGCCTGCTGATGCTCGCCAGCGTGAGCAAGCTTCACATGGACGATCTTGTCGACGCCATGTCCGGTCTCGTCTGCGCCGTGTTCATTGTGCTGTCGGCGAATATTGTGACCGGCATCATGCTCGGCTTCTGCACGCTCGTAATCGGCCGGGTGGTTTCCGGCGAGTACAAGAAGCTGAACGTGGGCACGGTCGCGATCGCAGCGGTGCTCGCCGCGTTTTATCTCGGCGGATGGGCAATCTGAAACTGATGGGCCAACACCCGTTCAGTGCCGACTGTCACGGTTGCCGACTTTCTGCCCGGCAACCGGTTTAATGCAAGCAAGGCCGGCGAAACGACGTTCGAGAGCGATCAGCGGCTCGATCGGTACGTCGATTCAGCGGTCGGCTAAGCTGCAGCCGATTTACTTGCGGCGATACGCTTCAGCCAGCACGGCGCAATTTTGCAGATGCAGGTTCAGCGCATGAGCAGCTTCGCGGCGAACGACAGCCTTCGCCTTGCGGAACCACGAACCGAACGAAACGAGAATCGAACCTTGAGCGGCGGTTTTCATGAAAGCACCTCAGCGTGAGTTAAGGGATAACCCGTTAGGGAATACCCTGATTATACGCATCCGATGCTGCATTGCAAAAAAAGATTTCGAGACTAGCCCTCGGGTGAAGCGCGAACGCAACGCCGCACGGAGAATTGCTGAATCAGGTCAGCCCCCTCATTTTCAGGACCGGCCCGCAAGGCTGCGAAAGCCCCCTCCGCCAATCTCACGGCACGACAGAAAGAAACAGGAACGTCGCGAAAATAACCAGATGAACCACGCCTTGAAGCACGGTCGAGCGCCCTGTGCCGAGTGTGAGGACGCTGACGATCAAGGTCAGCGCGAGCAGCACGATTTCCTTCGAACCGAGACCGAGCGCGATCGGCTGGCTGATCGCAAGCGACACCACGGCCACGGCCGGAATCGTCAGACCGATACTCGCCAGCGCCGATCCAAGCGCGAGATTCAAGCTGGTTTGCAACCGGTTCAGACGTGCAGCGCGCAACGCAGCGACACCTTCCGGCAACAACACGAGCGCCGCGATCACCACGCCGACCACCGCTTCGGGCGCTCCTGCCCGGGCGACACCCGCCTCAACAGCCGGCGACAGCAGCTTCGCCAATCCGACAACCGATATCAGCGAGAGCAGCAGCAAACCGCCGGAGGCCAACGCGTAGCCGTTGGTGGGCAGCGGCGCGTGGACGTCGTCGGATCCGGCTCGATCCGGATCGAGCGCCGGCACCGGCGGCAGGAAATAATCGCGATGCCTGACGGTCTGCACGAACACGAACACCATGTACAGCACCAGCGACGTCACGCCGACAAACACGAGTTGCGACGTCGACAATACCGGCCCCGCCACCGTGCTGGTGAAATCGGGCAAGACCATGGTCAGCACTGACAGTGCGCACAGGATAGCTAGCGTCGCGCTTGCGCCCTGTAGTTGGAAATTCTGCTCGTGATGGCGCATGCCGCCCACAAGCAAGCAAAGCCCGACGATGCCGTTGCACACGATCATGATCGCGGCGAACACAGTGTCGCGCGGCAACGCTGCTTTCTCCGGGCCGCCCGAGATCATGACCGAGACGATCAGCGCCACTTCGATCACCGTCACCGCAATGGCCAGCACAAGCGTGCCAAACGGCTCGCCGACGCGATGCGCAACCACTTCGGCGTGGTGAACCGCGGCAAACACGGCGGCGGCGAGTGCGATGGCGGCGAGAATGAACAAGAAGCCGTTCGGCATGGCGAACGTCAGTCCCAGGATAACAAGTGCGGCAAATGGCGCGATGCCCGTCCAGTCCAGCTTGAATTTCATCGATGCTCCAGGGCGGTGCTGCGTGTGGATGAGAATGTCACGAAGCCGGGCCGGTTATCGATGTCGATGCTCCGGCCGAACCAGATGAGCTGAAAGTGCCGTCAGATTACAGGTTCCGGGGGCAAATGGCGGGTGGCGGAGCTTGCAACAAGCGGCTGAAAGTGCATTGCCGGCTGAAAACAGCGTTCCTGCTTTCGAAACGTTGGGGAACCGTAAACCGTTATGCGTCAGTGGGTTGGCCGCTGCTTGCCCATGTTGTCCACACGGCTATCCACAAAAAATGTGGATAAGTCCGGGTACCGATTTTAGTCGGTGGTGTGGGCGGGAACGTCGGCAGTCCAATGATTAGCAGCAACCGCGACACGACGATGAACGCGTGAAAACGCACGGCACCGCGCGGGCAGCTGGCCCCCAACGAAAAAGCGCGGCCGGTTTCCCGGCCGCGCCTCGGCGTTCTAGCGTTCCTCAGTCCAACGAGCTCAGGAAACGAATTCCGTGTTTAAGGTAATCTTCGCGTTTCCAGCAAACAGCTTGGACACCGGACACCCCTCTTTCGCCGCGTTCGCGAGCTTCTCGAACGTGGCTTGGTCGGCGCCGGGCACCTTTGCTTTCACGTCCAGATGGCAAGCGGTGATGGAGAAACCATCGCCGACCTTGTCGAGCGTCACGGTAGACTTCGTTTCGATGCTTTCCGCCGTGAGGCCCGCTTGCGTGAGTTGCAGGGATAGCGCCATCGTGAAACAGCCCGAATGAGCAGCGCCGATCAGCTCTTCGGGATTCGTTCCGGGACCGCCTTCGAAGCGGGAAGAAAAACCATACGGCGCGTCTTTCAAAACGCCGGTTTGCGTCGAAATGTAACCTTTACCGTCCTTGATGCCACCACTCCATTTTGCGGATGCTGTCTTTTGCACGAGTGTTCTCCAGAAAGTCAGGGTGGATTTGCCGCGCAATGCCGCCGCAGCAATGATTCGACCGCAAAGCCAGTTGAACAGGCGGGCCGGCTTTGTCGCGCCATCGGGTTGATGGAAGCACACAGGATGCCCGAAAGCACAGCGGGCGGGTTGCCCGGACGCGTTTCCCGGCATAGCGCTCAGTTCGCCCTGTCCAAGGAGGATAGATGGGTCCACAAGTAGTTGAAGTCGTTGAAGATCGTGATTTACCCGAGCGCGTGGACGTTGTCGTGATCGGCGGCGGCATTATCGGTGTGAGCACGGCCCTTTATCTCGCCGGGAAGGGAATTTCCGTCGCGGTGTGCGAGAAAGGGCATGTAGCAGGCGAACAATCGAGCCGCAACTGGGGCTGGTGCCGCGCAACGCATCGCGACTTGCGCGAGCTGGAACTCAGTCTCGAAAGCCTGAAGCTGTGGCGCGAGCTGGACCGGACGTTGGGCATTGATACCGGTTTCCGGCAATGCGGCATCCTCTACGCCGCCGACGACCCGAAAGCCCTCGCCGATCACGAAAGCTGGCTGGCCCGCGCCGTCGGTCTCGTGGGACGCGAAGGCATCGACTCACGCATCACTTCCAGCGAAGCAACGGCGGCGCTGATGCCCGGCGCGGCGCGCAAGTTTCCCGGCGGCATCTACACGCCCTCCGACGCCCGCGCGGAACCGCAGCGGGCGGCGCCGGCCATCGCCAATGCACTGCGCGCCAAAGGCGTGAAAATCCTGACACCGTGCGCGGTGCGCGGCATCGAAACAAGTGGTGGCGCGGTCAGCGGCGTGGTGACGGAATACGGC
>JGI12635J15846_10001749_pt1 | contig 18945 bp, 18 predicted proteins | sample BlaSpr_A8_OM2_M2_FD_15846 | JGI IMG/M metagenome (IMG submission 15846) | reverse complement strand
CGCACCAAGCGGTACGCGAAAGCCGCCTACCCCTTCTACGATCACGGTATCCGCGATTGCGCACAGCTTCTCGAAACTGCGGAGGATGGGGCCCGTCTCTATCTCCAAGCCCTCTGCCGCCGCGGCGAGATGCGGAGAGACCGGCAGCCTGAACGCATAGGGATTGATCGATGCGCGCGCAACTTGCACGCTGCTCGAGCGAAGCAAGGCTTCGACGTCCTCATTGAGGAAACCGGCCGCGCTTTCGCTGCAACCTGCGGCGACCGGCTTCATCCCGACGGTGGAAAATCCCGCCCGTGCGAAGCCGCGCAAGAGGCCGCAGGCGATCAAGGTCTTGCCGACGCCGGTATCGGTGCCGGTGATGAAGTAGCCTCGCCTCATGGCAGGGTATCGAGCAGTTCCAGCGTCCGCGAAACCAGGTGCTGGCATTCGCTATCGTCCAGCACATAGGGTGGCATGAAGTAGACCGTGTTGCCGATGGGGCGCAGCAGCAGTCCGCGCTCCAAGGCGGCGGCAAAACAGCGGCGGGCGAACCCTGGGTCCTCAGTCGCTACGTCGAAAGCCCAGATCATGCCGGTATTGCGAAAGTTGCGAACACGCGGATGCCCGGCGAGCACCCGAGTCAGCTCGTTCAGGCGACACGCTGTGCCGCGGTTAGCCACGATGACGTCGTCCTCCCCGAAGATGTCGAGGGTCGCGAGCGCTGCCGTGCAGGCGAGGGCATTGCCTGTGTAGGAGTGCGAGTGGAGAAAGCCGCGCGTCACTTCGTCGGAGTAAAAGGCGGCGTACACGCGATCGCTGCTCAGCACCACAGAAAGCGGTAAGTAGCCACCTGTCAATCCCTTCGACAGGCAGAGAAAATCAGGCCTGATCGCCGCCTGCTCATGAGCGAAGAAAGTGCCCGTGCGGCCGAAGCCGACGGCGATTTCGTCGCAGATGAGATGCACCGCAAAGCGGTCGCACAACTCTCGTGCCGCGCGCAGGTACTCCGCGGGGTACATCGCCATGCGCGCAGCACACTGCACCAGCGGCTCGATAATGAACGCTGCCGTCGTCGCCTGGTGCTCTTCAAGGTAGAGGCCCAAGGCATCGACGCAGCGCAAGGCATAGTCTTGCGCGGTCTCGCCCGGCGCGGCGAGCCGCGAGTCGGGCGAGGGTACGGTCGCGCTTCGGCGCAGTAGCGGCGCGTACGCTTCCCTGAACAACGCTGCGTCAGTCACCCCCAGGGCACCCAGCGTTTCTCCGTGGTAGCCGTTCTGCAGACCGAGGAAATCGCGCTTCTCCGGCTTTGCGTTGTTGCGCCAATAATGGAAGCTCATCTTGAGCGATATCTCGATCGCGGAGGCACCGTCGGAGGCATAGAAGCAATGTCCCAGCGAGCCGCCGGTCAGCGCGCTCAAACGTTCGGACAGTTCAATGACCGGTTCGTGGGTAAAGCCGGCGAGCATCACGTGTTCCAGCCGGTCCATCTGGCCGTGCAGCGCCGCATTGATGCGCGGATTGGCGTGGCCAAACAAGTTGACCCACCACGAACTGACCGCGTCCAGGTAGCGGCGGCCATCGAAGTCGTAGAGCCATGCGCCTTCGCCACGCGCGATCGGCACGAGGGGCAACGATTCGTGCACCTTCATCTGCGTGCAGGGGTGCCACACAGCCGCGACACTACGGCGCAGATAGTGCGCGTTGCTCATGGACCACGTTGGCTTGCGCTGCCAGGCTGCGCAATGCATCGACCAGGCGATCGACTTGCTCGGGGCTGTGCGCGGCTGAAATGGAGATACGCAGCCGTGCCGTTCCCTTCGGCACCGTCGGGGGACGGATCGCCGGGACCCAAATACCCCGCTGCAGTAGAGCTTCGTGCAGAGCCAAGCATTCCCGGTTGTCGCCGACGATCAGCGGCTGGATGGGCGTGCCCGACGGCGACAGCTGCCAGGGCAGGTCCGCCAATCCACGACGCAGTCGATCGACGAGCTCCCTGAGTCTGACGCGTCGCCAGTCTTCCGACTCGATCAGATGCAAGCTTTCCAGCAGCGCGACGGCGAGCAGCGACGGCGCAGCCGTGCTGAACATGTAAGTCCGCGCCGCCTGCAGAATCCATTCGGTGGCCGCCGCTTCGCCCGCAATGAAAGCGCCGAACACCCCCGCCGCTTTGCCCAGCGTGCCCATGTAGAGGGTACGCGCCGAGCGCAGTTCAAAGTGCGAAAGGATGCCGCGGCCCGCGCTGCCCAGCACGCCGAAGCCATGCGCATCGTCAAGCAGCAGCAAAGCGTCGTATCGTTCGCATAGGACGAGCAGTTGCGGCACCGGCGCGAGATCGCCGTCCATGCTGAATACCGCATCGCTTACGACCAATTTGCGGCTCGCCTTACTCTGCGCGAGGTCGTGCTCGAGTTGCCTCAGATCAAGGTGCGCGTAGCGGTGGACGTCGGCGCGCGACAGGCGAATTGCGTCGATCAGGCAGGCGTGATTAAGCGCATCGGAGAACACCGCATCGCCGCGCCCGACGAGGGCGGGGATGACGCCCAGCGCAGCCATGTAGCCCGAAGTGAAGTACAGGGCGCGTGGCATGCCGACAAAACTGGCGAGCGCCTGTTCCAGCTCTTCGTGCGCTGTGCTGTGCCCGCATACCAGGTGCGATGCGCCGCTGCCCACGCCGTAGGTGGCCGCACCGCGCTGCGCCGCTTCGATGAGGGCGGGATGATTGGCGAGGCCGAGGTAGTCGTTGCTGCAGAAGGAGAGCTGCGCTTTGCCGGCGACGGTCGTGAATGGACCCTGCGGAGTCGACACAACACGTCGGTGACGCCGCAGACCCTCGCGTTCCAACCGGGCTAGTTGGGACTCGAAATTGATCATGAGAACCGGCGCGATCAGACGAGTTGTGGACGGATGCCCAGCTTCTGCATCAGCGCCCGGTCCGCCTGCGCTTCGGGGTTGCTGGTGGTGAGCAGCTTGTCGCCATAGAAGATCGAGTTTGCCCCCGCGAGGAAGCATAGTGCCTGGATGGCCTCGCCTAATTCCTGCCGGCCGGCGGACAGCCGCACATAGCTTTTCGGCATCGTGACGCGCGCCACCGCAATCGTGCGCACAAACTCCAGGGGGTCCAGGGGTATTGTGCCGAAGAGCGGCGTGCCCTCCACTTGCACCAGATTGTTGATCGGCACCGATTCCGGCGGCGGATCGAGACTCGCCAATTGTGCGATCAAACCCGCCCTCTGCCGGCGCGATTCGCCCATGCCGACGATGCCACCACAGCAGACATGCATGCCGGCTCGGCGCACGTGAGCGAGCGTATCGAGCCGGTCCTGGTAGTCGCGGGTGGTCACGATGTCGCCGTAGAATTCTGGCGCGGTGTCCAAATTGTGGTTGTAGTAGTCGAGGCCGGCATCCTTCAATTGCTCGGCCTGACCCTCCTTCAGCAGGCCCAGTGTGGCGCAGGTCTCCAAGCCCAGGGCACGCACTGCCTTCACCATGCCGAGCACCGGCTCAAGGTCCTTCTGCTTTGGTCCGCGCCAAGCCGCGCCCATGCAGAAGCGAGTCGCCCCACTGGCCTTTGCGGCCTGGGCCGCCGCTACCACCTCGCTGAGCGTGAGCAACGCCTCATTTTCCACCCCGGTGTGATAGCGTGCTGCTTGCGGACAATAGGCGCAGTCCTCGGGACAGCCTCCGGTCTTGATAGACAGCAGCGTCGACAGTTGCACTTCATTGGGATCGAAGTGCTGCCGATGCGTCGTCTGCGCCCTGTGCAAGAGCTCGTTGAACGGCAGCTCGAATAACGCTTCGACCCGTTCGACGGCGAAAAGCGGCGTCGCTTCCGGCACAGGAACCACTTCACGCAACGAGATCTGAATCATGAAAGCCTCTTGCCGGTAGAATTTTAGTCATCTTCAAGAAAGCTTCGGCACTTGTCAATTTTCGCTGCAAATAAGCTAAACAACAGCTCAATAATCAAGCGCTCGCCGGCGGCCGGCGCACGGCGAGGGCGCAAGCTTGCGCCGTGCGCTCTCGAAGTGGGTGAGGCGAGGCCTATGTGCAGGGTGTTCCGCGGCTTTGCCGCATCACGACTTTCCTCGCCCGCCGGCAGCGGGCTTTGCCCATTGAGGCCGCGATAAGCGTCTGACACCGTGTTCGACCTGGTTCTCTACCAACCCGAGATTCCCCCCAATACCGGCAACATCATTCGGCTGTGCGCCAATACCGGTGTGCGTTTGCATTTGGTAAAGCCACTCGGTTTTCCCCTCGACCACGCAAAGATGCGCCGCGCCGGCCTGGACTATCACGAGTTCGCGGACGTTCGGGTACACGAGCACTGGGCCGTCTGCCGCGAAGGTTTCGCTGGACAAAGGCTGTTCGCCGTGACGACCAAAGGGGCGATTTGCTACGCCGATTTGCGATTCGAGGCCGGTGACGTGTTTGTGCTGGGTCCTGAGACGCGCGGTCTACCGAAAGACGTGCTCGAGGAATTTCCCGTCGCGCAAAGATTGCGACTGCCCATGCGGGCGGAGTCGCGCAGCCTGAATCTGTCTAACGCCGCGGCAGTTCTAGTCTATGAAGGATGGCGCCAATTAGGATTTCCTGGCGGTGCGTAGCGGGGCAATGGCCGTTGTCACTTCCCGCATCGGGCATTGCCGATGGTCGACGCCCGCTGCTTGCGCGAGTTATTCGGCGGGCCCCGACGGAGTCCTTTACGACATCGACTGCTGTTCGGCCTTGGGGTCGCGGCGCATCAATTCGGCGACCGCTTCCGCCGCTGATACCCGGCCGTCGAGCAACGCGCAGACCGCCTCGGTGATGGGCATGTCGACATTCAGGCTGGCAGCGATGCGCCTTACCTCTGGCGCGGTGAACACACCTTCCGCGACATGACCTAATTGCGTCAGAACACTGGCAAGTGGTTGGCCTTTCGCCAGCGCCAGGCCGACGCGGCGGTTGCGCGAAAGGTCACCCGTGCAGGTCAGCACAAGATCACCCAAGCCGGTTAGCCCGGTAAAGGTTTCGGGTTGCCCGCCTAATTGGACGCCGAGCCGCTTCATCTCAGCGAGTCCGCGTGTGATCAGCGCGGCGCGGGCGTTGCTGCCCAGCTCGAGGCCGTCGGAGACGCCAACCGCAATGGCGATCACATTCTTCAACGCTCCGCCCAGCTCTACGCCGGCGACATCGCCGCTCGAGTACACGCGTAGCCGTGGACCGTGCAATTCATGGGCAGCCGCTCGTGCGAATTGACCGTCGCTGGAAGCGAGGGTCAATGCGGCCGGTTTTCCTTCGGCCACTTCCTTTGCGAAACTGGGACCCGACAAAACGCCACAGGAATGAGCCCCCCCGATTTCTTCTTGAACGATCTGATGCGGGAGCCGGCTGCTCGCCTGCTCGAAGCCTTTACACGCCCATACCAGAGCGCCCGGTGAGACTGTCGTTTTCAGTGCGCGCAAGGTCTGGCGCAACGCATTGGTGGGCACCGCCGCCAGGATCAAATCGGCATTGGCAACGGCAACAGGAAGATCGGCTGACGGACGAACTCCGGCAGGCAGGGTGGCGCCGGGGAGGTAGTGCTGGTTTTGGCGCGTTGCCCGCAACGCTTCAACCTGCGCGGCGTCGCGTCCCCACAGGACGACGTCATGCCGTTCACCAAACGCGATAGCGAGCGCAGTACCCCACGCGCCGCAACCGAGGATGGCGAGCTTCACGGGGAGCGCCTATCGAACGGAACACTGGGGGCGATGGCTTGCGAGGCCACGGGTCAAAGGCCCCACACGGCGCCGGTCCTGATGTAGCCGCTCTCGCCGTCGCGGTGGCGAACCTTCACCCAGCCATTGGAAAGAGTCTCGTCGACTTCGAGCAACAGCCCCTTGTCCGCGCGAAACACCACTTGCGCATCAGGCGCCGGGTTGGCCCGTACTTCGGCATTGGCCGCGTTCACAATCACGGTGCGGGTTTCCGACAGAGTCTTGTTTTCTACCCAGCCAATATCGCCGCCGCTGTCGCGCACCTTGGTCATATTGTCCAGTCGTACGAGCACCTCCAACGGGTAGCCCGGGCCGAGCACGAAGCGTTTGATCGACTTGAGCGAGGGAGCGTCATAGAGCACTGCGAGTTCGGCAACGGAGCGAAACTCGGCCGCATATGCCGGTACGGACAACGCGCACAAGAGCAGTAGTCGCGTTGCGATGCTCCGCTGCATGCTTCCTGCCCGCCTCAGTGAGTAACGCTCTGCGCCGCTTGAGCAGTGGCTTGCTTTTGCTGCTGGAACAGCGCTTCGAAGTTCACCGGCGCCAAGAGCATGGGCGGAAATCCGGCACGCACCAGTACATCGGAGATGACTTCCCGCGCATAGGGGAAAATAATGTTTGGGCAAGCAATGCCAAGCACGGATTCAAGATCGGCGTCCGGAATGTTGCGCAGCTGAAAAATGCCGGCTTCCGAGACCTCTATCAGGAAGGCGGTTTTCTCACCGACCTTGGACGTCACGGTGATCGACAGCGTGGACTCGTAAATGCCTTCGTCAACCTTCTTGGCACTGGTGTTGAGCTGCACCTCCACTTGCGGCTGCTCGCGTTCGAGAAAGATCTGCGGCGCGTTGGGAACTTCCAGCGAAAGGTCTTTCACGTAGATCTTTTCAATGGTGAATACGGGCGGTGGTTGCTCGCTCATGATATTCCTTGCGGTTAGATTCCAGGGACAGCGGCGATCAAGCCTGCAATAGCGGTTCCAGTTGGCCCTCCTGATCGAGCGCCACAAGATCGTCATAGCCTCCGACGTGGGCATCGCCGATGTAAATCTGCGGAACGGTGCGGCGCCCCGTACGTTCCATCATCTCGATGCGGCGGTCGGGCAGCAGGTCAACACGGATTTTTTGAATATCCGCCACGCCTTTGGCCTTGAGCAGGCGCTCAGCGGCGACACAGTAGGCGCATACGCCGGTGGAGTACATGAGCACCGTAGCCATTGCCTTACCTTTCCAGCGGCAAGCTCGCTTGTTGCCAGGCGGCCAGGCCGCCCTTCAGTTGGTACACCTGGCTGAACTGATGCTTCTGCAACAGGCGCAATGCTCCTCCCGCGCGCATGCCGGTGCGGCAACTCACGATGACTGGCTTGTCCTTGAACTTCGCGATCTCGGGAAGGCGCTTGTCCAGCTCGGCAAGCGGTATGTGCTTCGCATGCGGGATATGGCCGCCGGCATACTCGTTGGCATCGCGCACATCAAGGACCAGCGCATTACCGTTAATCAGTCGAGTCGCTTCGAGCGTGCCGATTTCCCGCCCGCCGGACATGAGTCGCTGAATTTCCGGCCAGATCAGCATGGCGCCGCTCGCCACCATCAAGGCAACCAGCCAAATATTATCGATAAGAAATTTCACGGACAACCGATCTCAATCGCAAAGCCACACATTTTATCAGCATTTGCCTTCACCGCGGGACCGGGAATCCCCGATAATGAGCACGTTGCGCAAACTATTCGTTATCCACCTACCTTTTCCGTTCGAGACTACGCGATGAAAACGCTCGTTTTGCTGCGCCATGGAGAGTCGGTTTGGAATCGGGAAAATCGCTTCACCGGTTGGACCGATGTCGACCTGACTGCCCAGGGCCTGGAAGAAGCCAAGCGCGCCGGACGCGCGCTCAAGGACAGTGGCTTCGTGTTCGACACGGCTTATACCTCCGTATTGAAGCGCGCTGTCCGCACGTTGTGGCTGGCACTCGATGAGCTGGACCTGATGTGGATTGCCGTGCACCCGAGCTGGCGGCTCAATGAGCGACATTACGGAGCGCTGCAGGGGCTCAACAAGGCGGAGACTGCAGCAAAGTTTGGCGAAGAGCAGGTGCTTGCCTGGCGGCGCAGCTACGACATGCCCCCTCCGGCTTTGGAGGAATCCGATCCGCGCTACCCGGGCCGCGATCCGCGCTACGCTTCGCTCTCAAAAGGGGAACTGCCACTCACCGAGTGTCTGAAGGACACGGTCGCGCGCTTTCTTCCGCACTGGAACCAGGTGATTGCGCCGGTCGTCGCTTCCGGGCAGCGGGTGCTCATCACCGCCCACGGCAATTCCATTCGCGCTTTGGTCAAGTATCTCGACAATGTCAGCGACGAAGAAATTGTCGGACTGAATATTCCGACCGGTGTGCCCCTGGTTTACGAGCTCGACGACCAGCTTCACCCGATCCGCCACTACTACCTGGGCGATCCCGAGGAGATTGCAAAGGCCATGCTCTCAGTCGCCAATCAGGGTAAAGCCGCTCAGTGATTTGTTTGGAAGCGCCGCCGCGCAGGGTTTGCCTGAGGGGATTGACAGGTTTTCTAGTCGGTGCGGTGGTCTGCCTCGCGGCGGCCCCGATCCTGGCCGCGGCACCCCAGGAAGATCTGAAGGAACTGCGCGGCCGCATTGAAGCGCTGCAGAAGAAGTTGTCGGCAAGCGAGGAATCGCGCAAGGACGCAGCCGACGCCCTAAGAGGCTCTGAAGTCGCCATCAGCGAGGCCGATCGCAAGCTCTACGAGATTGCCAGCGAGCAAGGCGCTGCTCAGGCGCAGCTGACCGATATTGAGGCCGAGGTAAAACAGCTCGACCGCAGGACCGGATCCGAAAAGGCACGCATCGAGACGCTACTCCGCCGTCGCTATATGGATGGCGGGCAGGATAGCCTTAAGCTCATCCTCAATGGCGAGGACCCCGGCGTCATTTCGCGGCAGCTGCATTACTACACTTACATCTCCCGTGCTCGCGCGGCGCAAGTCGAAACCCTGCGTCACGACTTGGATCGGCTCGCGGAGCTGCGAGCCAACGCCACCGAACATGCAAACAAACTCGCCCAGCTGCGTGAGCAGGAAACCGAAGAGAAGAAGCAACTGGAAGCGCAGCGCCTGGAGCACGAGCAGCTGCTCGCCAAAATCTCTGCCCAGGTCGGGACCCAACGCAAGGAAATCGGCCGCCTGCAGCAGGACGAGAAGCGCTTGACTCGCCTGATCGAGCAGATCAACCAGATGCTCGCCAGGAAGCGTGAAGAGGCGCGTCAGCGTGCGCAGGAGGCGCGCAAACGGGAGGAGGCTCGCCGGGAGGAAGAAGCGAAGAGCGAAACGAAGCGGTCCAAACCTGTGATCATAGAGCGGGTTGAGGAGACTCCCGACGATTCTTTTGCCGGAAAAGCCTTCGCGGCGCTAAAGGGCCAGTTGCATTTGCCGATTAAAGGGGAACTCGTGAACCGCTTTGGTGGTCCACGACAAGAGGGAGGACTCACCTGGAAAGGGCTATTCATCCGCGCCGCCGAGGGCCAGCTGGTTAAGGCCATTGCGGACGGCCGCGTGGTGTACGCGGATTGGTTGCGCGGTTTCGGCAATCTGCTCATTATTGACCACGGCGGCGGATTCATGTCGCTATACGGCAATAATGAGTCGTTGCTACGCCAAGTGGGTGACGAAATCGCCAGCGGGGATGCCATTGCCAAGGTAGGCAATACCGGTGGAAACCCCGATTCGGGGTTATACTTTGAATTGAGGCAACAGGGGAAACCGCTCGACCCTTTGAGCTGGATGGCGCGCTGAGTTCGCCATTCGGGAAATCTCGTGGTGAACCCTTGAAAAGCTACCCGTGCAGGCTACTGAGTAGGCAGAAGGAGTGAGACTATGTTGAAAGCGCTTAAACCGATCGGGCTAGTGGCTGTGGGGGCGGCCGTCGGGATTCTCTTGAGCCTCAATTTCTCCGCGATTGCAGAGAAACCGGGCTCGGCCCAGCTGGCTTTGCCGCTCGACGATTTGCGCATGCTGAGCGACGTCTTTGGCAAGATCAAAAGCGACTACGTCGAGCCAGTCGACGACAAGAAGCTGATCAAGGAAGCGATCAACGGCATGGTGTCCGGACTCGATCCGCATTCCCAGTTTCTTGATCAGGAGGCATTCAAGGATCTGCAGGTCGGTACCCAGGGTGAGTTCGGCGGCCTTGGTATAGAGGTCGGCATGGAAGATGGCTTCGTGAAAGTCATTTCTCCGATCGACGATACGCCGGCTTCACGGGCAGGGATCAGGCCGGGTGACTTCATCATCAAACTGGATGATTCCGCGGTAAAAGGCTTAAGCCTGAATGACGCAGTAAAACGGATGCGCGGCAAGCCGAAGACCGGCATTCGCCTGACCATTATGCGTAAAGGTGAGGACAAACCCCTGGTATTCAACCTGGTGCGCGAAGTGATCAAGGTGCGTAGCGTGAGATCCAAGTTGAATGAGCCCGGTTACGCGACCATTCGCGTGGCACAGTTCCAAGAGCATACCGGCGAAGAACTCGCAAAAGCGATTCAACAACTCTACAAGGACAATCCCGACGGACTGCGCGGTCTGGTACTCGATCTTCGCAATGATCCGGGTGGCTTGCTGAACGTTGCCGTCGCGGTATCGGCAGCGTTCTTGCCCAAGGATGATTTGGTCGTCTACACCGATGGGCGCACGGAAGATTCCAAGATGCGCCTGTTCGCCAACCGTGAGAGCTATCTGCGCGGCACCTTTCGCGACGACTACATTGTCAAGCTGCCACCTGCCATCAAAACCGTTCCGATGGTCGTGCTCGTCAACCAGGCTACCGCTTCGGCTTCCGAGATTGTCGCTGGCGCCCTGCAGGATCACAAGCGCGCCGTTGTGATGGGTACCCAATCGTTCGGCAAAGGTTCGGTGCAGACGATTGTACCGCTCACTAACAACACTGCGATCAAGCTTACGACCGCGCGATATTTCACGCCCAACGGCCGTTCCATTCAGGCCAAAGGCATTACGCCGGATATCGTGGTGGAAGACCCCAACTTGCCCTCCGCTGACCGTGCAATCGGTATCCGGGAAGCCGACCTCGAGCGTCACTTGATCAATGGCGAAGAGCCGGGCGCTACAGAACCCAAGCCGGAGACCAAGCCGGAAGTCAAGTCTGCGCCAAAGACAAAGCCCGAGGCGAAGGACGATTCCGCTACCCCGGGCGAAAAGGATAAGAACGCGGACAAGACCCCAACGCGCAATTCACATGGTGAAATCGACGATAAGAACGATTATCAGCTTACCCAGGCTCTGAATCTGCTCAAGGGCATGCAGGTACTTTCAAAGCGTTAGTCGCGTTTTTATCCGCCTACCCCGAGTTTCCGGGGGTAGGCTCGTCCCACAGGCCGGGCACCGACGTGTTAATGCCACGCATGGCAGTCACTACAGGGCGTTGCCGGACCGGAAGCGGCCGGGGCCCGGGTCATTGGTCCGTTTGACTCGTGCCACAGCTGAGTTAGAGGACTCGTATCCCGCCGCCCGCGGGGCCGGACTACGTTAGACGCCGCTGCCTTATGAACGACAATCAGCTACTCCGCTACAGCCGGCATATCCTGCTCGATCAACTGGGCGTCGAGGCGCAAGAGGTTTTTCTGCGTTCGCATGCGCTGATTATCGGTGCTGGTGGTCTCGGCTCCCCGGCGGCGCTCTACCTTGCTTCCGCGGGGGTGGGCAAACTGACCATCTGCGATGGCGATGTGGTCGACCTGACTAATCTGCAACGTCAGATCGTGCACCGCGAGAGCTCCATCGACGTCAACAAATCCGAATCCGCAAAAAAGACGCTGGCGGCGGTCAATTCCGATATAACGGTCATTGCCGTTTCGCATCGCGTCGGGGGCGCTGAGCTGGAAGCCTTGGTTGCCAGTGCCGAGGTGGTGCTCGATTGTTCCGATAACTTCGCTACGCGTCACGCCTTGAATCGAGCCTGTGTGCGCCAGCGCAAGCCATTGGTATCAGGTGCCGGCATTCGCTTCGATGGGCAAGTCGCGGTTTTTGACCTCCGCCAGCCTGACAGCCCCTGCTACCATTGTTTGTTCCCCGAGGACTCCGAGCAAGAGGACGTTCGCTGCGCCGTAATGGGTGTTTTTGCGCCGCTCGTCGGCATTATCGGGGCCGTGCAGGCAGCGGAAGCGCTAAAGGTCTTGGCGCGGATGGGACAGAGCTTGAATGGGCGATTGCTCTTGCTCGATACCCTGGCCATGGAATGGCACAGCGTGCACCTGCAGCGCGACCCGCGGTGCTCGGTATGCTCTACGAGTGAGCCCACAGCCCTCAGGTTTCAGGGCGCAGCAGTGCCGAGTTGAGCGCTCAGGATCGGACCGCAATGCCGATTTCTTCCAAATCCCAGCGCGGCCTTATCGTGAAACTTGAGGCAGCTCTTGCTGAGTCCGGTCTTGCGACTGGCAGGTGCTGCATGCGAAGCGCGCCGGCTAAGGCGATCATCGCCCCATTGTCCGTGCAGAATTCAAGCGGCGGATAAAACAGCTCGCCTCCCCGCGTCAGGACGGCTCGGGTTAACTGCTCCCGCAATTGCTTGTTAGCACCTACTCCGCCGGCGACGACGAGTTGCCGCTCCCCGGTTTCGGCGAGCGCCGCCAGCGACTTGGCGACCAGCACATCGACCATCGCCTCCTGAAAAGCGCGCGCAATGTCCGCCTTGGTTCGCCCGTCGATGGCGTGCGCTCCGCCGCGCTGTTGAACCAGAGTTAGGACCGCAGTCTTCAGCCCGCTGAAACTCATGTCCAGGTTTCCGCTGTGTAACATCGGCCGGGGCAAGGTAAAACGGCGCGGGTCTCCAGTTTCCGCGAGCTTTGATAGCAGGGGTCCGCCAGGATAGGCCAAACCTAACAGCTTCGCAGTCTTGTCAAAGGCCTCGCCCGCGGCATCGTCCAGCGTTTCACCCAAAAGACGGTACTCGCCCACACCCGCGACCGCCATGAGCTGGCTGTGGCCGCCGGAAACCAATAGTGCGACGAATGGAAAGTCCGGCGCGGGATGCGCTAACAAAGGCGATAGCAGATGTCCCTCTAAATGATGAATCCCGAGCGCCGGCTTCCCCAGGGCAAAACCGAGGCTCGCTCCTACGCTCGCGCCCACGAGCAAAGCACCAGCCAATCCGGGGCCCTCGGTGTAGGCAATGGCGTCGAGCTCGGAGAGCTTGCGGTGGGCGTCGGCTAGAACCTTCTCGCAGAGAGGCAAGATACGACGGATGTGATCGCGTGAGGCGAGTTCCGGTACAACGCCACCGTATTGAGCGTGCATTGCCACCTGTGAGTGGAGGGCATGGGCGAGCAACCCGGCGCTGGTGTCGTACAGGGCGACGCCGGTTTCATCGCAGGACGTTTCAAGTCCGAGCACCAACATGCACTTTCCTCGAGGCGCGCCGCCTGTGGCCGCGGCCGCGCACTTTTAATCGAAACACCGGAATGTTATACTCTTTGGTTCCGTTCATACGATCAATGGAGCCGATCTTCCATGCCGAACATCCGAGTCAAGGAAAATGAGCCGTTTGATGTCGCACTGCGCCGCTTTAAGCGTGCAGTCGAGAAAACTGGTCTGTTGACCGAGTTGCGCGCCCGGGAATTCTACGAAAAGCCCACTGCCGAGCGCAAACGCAAGTTGGCTGCCGCAGTGAAGCGCCGCTACAAGCGCCTGCGCAGTCAAATGCTCCCCCCCAAGCTGTATTAGGGCATCACGCCCGTTTCCAATCCGTTGCGTCGAAGGTGCCGAGGCAATACTTGGCGGTTTGACCCGACGGCTCCAAGAGAACAATAGTACCGCCTCGGGTTTGTCCGGGGCGTTTGTGTCTATGGGACGAGAGATGACTCTAAAAGCGCGTATTACTGAAGACATGAAGACCGCGTTGCGCGCGAGGGACGCCGAACGCCTCGGCGCCGTACGTCTGCTATTGGCGGCAGTCAAGCAACGGGAAGTTGACGAGCGTATCGAACTGAGCGATGCAGAGGTCGTCGCCGTCATCGAGAAAATGCTCAAGCAGCGGCGCGATTCCATCTCTCAATTTGAAGCCGCGAAGCGCACCGATCTTGCCGACAAGGAGAAGTTCGAGGTCTCCATCCTGCAGACCTATATGCCCCTCGCACTGTCCGAGGCGGAGGTCATGGCGATCGTCGTTGCTGCAATCGCCGAAACGAGTGCTGCGGGAGTGAGGGACATGGGCAAGGTCATGGCCGTGGTCAAGCCGAAAGTCGCGGGTAAGGCGGATATGGCCAAGGTGTCTACCTTCATCAAAGCGAGGCTAGGCGAAAGCTAGGCGCGCCGGGTCGCCGCGTATTGGCTCAGGCGGGCGGGCAAATTCCTTGCTACGCTGCATCGATCCGAGAAGCCCTCCGGCGATATAATTGATCGATGATCCCCAACGATTTTATCCAGGCGCTGCTCGCCCGCGTCGACATCGTCGAGGTGGTTGAGCGCTATCTTCCACTGAAGCGGAGCGGCGCGAACTACAAGGCATGCTGTCCTTTCCACGGGGAAAAAACGCCATCTTTCACGGTTAGTGCGAGCAAGCAGTTTTATTATTGCTTCGGCTGTTGTGCGACTGGCAGTGCCATCACCTTCTTGATGGAGCACTGCGGCCTCAATTTCGTGGAGGCGGTCAAGGAATTAGCCGGCGGCGTGGGCCTGACTGTTCCAGAGGAACAACGGGAGGGATCACGCGCCCCCGCGCAAGGCGGCCCAGAGGAGGTCGATGTGCCGGCTATTTACGGCGCATTGAGGCAGGCCTTGCACCACTACCGGAGCCAGCTCAAGCATTCGGATAGGGCGATCGCTTACCTGAAGGACCGTGGATTATCCGGAGAGATCGCTGCCAGATTTGCGCTCGGCTACGCACCCGACGACTGGCAAAGCTTGCAGGAAGTATTTCCCGATTACGGGCAAGCAGCTCTACTCCATGCGGGTCTGGTGATCGATGGCGAGGGCCGGCGCTACGATCGATTTCGTGATCGCGTGATGTTCCCCATTCAGGATAGCCGCGGCAATGTGATCGGCTTTGGCGGTCGCGTAATCGGTCCGGGCGAACCGAAATATCTGAACTCTCCCGAAACTCCCGTATTTGACAAGGGGCGAGAGTTGTATGGCCTGGTCCAAGCCCGGCTCGCAATCCGTGAAACCGGAACCGTCATTGCGGTGGAAGGCTACATGGACGTGGTGGCGCTCGCCCAGCATGGCGTAGAGAACGCGGTCGCCACGCTCGGTACGGCGACCACGGGCGTGCATGTGCAAAAGCTCATCCGCTTGGCCGACCGGATCGTGTTCTGTTTTGACGGTGATCGGGCCGGGCGCGCCGCCGCGTGGCGGGCCCTGGAAAATAGCCTCCCCGAATTGCTTGATAAGAAGCACATGTCCTTTCTATTTCTCCCTGAAGCACATGATCCGGACAGTTTCGTAAGGCAGTTCGGGAAAGAGGCCTTTCTGGCGAAGCTGCGCGACGCGTTGCCGCTCTCAGATTTCCTGCTCAAGCATCTGCGTGAGAGCATCAGCGGACGGGGGGAGGAAGGCCGCGCGCAATTCGTGGAATACGCCAAGCCATTGATACTCGCCATCAAGGCCCCGGTGACGAGTCTTATGCTGCGTAAACGCTTCGCCGCCGAAGTGGGCCTCACCCTACCCGAGTTGGATCGGCAATACGGCATCCGACCAGGTTTGCGAACCCATTCGACTCCCGTGCGTACGGCGCGCAGGGCACCCTCGTTAGCCCGCCGGCTCTTGAAATGCCTGCTCGCGGAACCATCATTAGCGTTAACGCCGGAACTGAAGGCTGCGGATGAGCCAACCGGGGAGGCGGACGCTATCCCCGAAATCATTAAATTGGTGTGTTCCGCACCGGGCCAGAAGATGAGTACTGGAGCACTCTTGCAAGCTTTGAGCGGTACTTCGCACCAGGCGCTGGTTGCGCAAGTGCACGCGGAAACGCTCAACGAATGGGGGGAAGGTTTTGATTTGGCGACTGAATTCCAGGATGTTTTGGGTCGCATGCGCGAGCGCGAAAGAGAGCACCAGATAGATATGCTGCTTAAGAAATCGGAGCGGGAAGAATGGAGTCCCGAAGACAAGGCGCTTTACCGGCAATTGACTGCCGCACAAGGTTAATTTTGTAACCGGACAGGGCAAACGAAGTTACCGATCGGCGGTCTATATCAGGTATAATTGCAAGTTTTCCCTGACTCTCTGCCTGGGGCCAAGACCCGATGGATCACGACAAATTTGAAGGTGTAGCTACTGCTGACGCCCAGCGGCTCAAGCTGAAAAACCTGATTGTGCTGGGAAAGGATCGCGGCTACCTGACGTACGCCGAGATCAACGACAGCCTGCCCGACGATATGCTTGATGCCGAGCAGATCGAGAGCATCGTCGGAATGATCAACGACATGGGGATCCAGGTCTACGACGAGGCTCCCGACAGCGAAGCCTTGCTCATGTCGGACAGCACGCCGCCCGTAACCGACGAGGACGTGGTGGAGGAGGCGGAAGCTGCCCTTTCAACCGTCGATTCCGAGTTCGGCCGCACGACGGATCCGGTGCGCATGTACATGCGCGAAATGGGTTCGGTCGAACTGCTGACGCGCGAAGGCGAAATCGAGATCGCCAAGCGCATCGAAGATGGGTTGAAGCACATGATTCAGGCCATCTCCTCATGTCCGACCACCATCGAGGCCATCCTCGACATGGCCGAGCGGATCGAACACGATGAATTGCGTATCGACGAATTGGTTGATGGGCTGGTCGACGCGGACGGTGAAGGAGAGATCGAAGAAGAACTCTCCCCTGAGGAAGCCGAAGAAGAGATCGAAGAGGAAGCTGACGAGGACGAAGACGGTGCGATCGCCGCCGCCAACCTCGAACAACTGAAGCAGGACTCACTCGAGCGCTTCGGCCGCATCCGTCGTACCTATAAAAAGATGCGCAAGGTGCTTAAGGAAAGTGGTTCGCGCGCGAAGCAGTACCACACCCTGCAGCAAGAGATCACCGATGAGTTGATGGGCATCCGCTTTACCGCTAAGCAGGTGGAATCTCTGTGCAATAGTCTTCGCGGCCTGGTGGACGAGGTGCGCAGCTACGAGCGTGAAATCATGGAACTGTGCGTGCGCAACGCCGGCATGCCGCGTCCCTACTTCATCAAGACTTTCCCCGGCAACGAAACCAACGTGCGCTGGATCGACAAGGAAATCNCTTCTGCCGTCAAATACGGCAATACGCTGGCTCGCTACAAGGCTGCGATCGTCGAACTGCAGCAGAAGTTGATCGAGCTACAGACTAACGTCGGCATTCCGATCAAGGACCTGAAGGAAATTGCCCGGCAGATGTCCACCGGCGAGGCTAAGGCGCGGCGTGCCAAGCGCGAAATGATCGAGGCCAATCTGCGTTTGGTGATTTCCATCGCGAAGAAATACACCAACCGCGGGCTGCAGTTTTTGGATTTGATCCAGGAAGGCAACATCGGTTTGATGAAGGCCGTGGACAAGTTTGAGTACCGGCGCGGTTACAAGTTCTCGACCTACGCGACCTGGTGGATCCGCCAGGCGATCACCCGTTCGATCGCCGATCAGGCCCGCACCATCCGCATTCCGGTGCACATGATCGAGACCATCAACAAGATGAACCGCATCTCCCGCCAGATCCTGCAGGAGACCGGCCAGGAACCCGATCCGGCGCTGTTGGCGACGAAGATGGAAATGCCGGAGGAGAAGATTCGCAAGATCCTGAAAATCTCCAAGGAACCCATTTCCATGGAGACGCCAATCGGGGACGACGATGACTCGCATCTCGGCGACTTCATCGAAGATTCCGGAACGATGGCGCCCTCGGATTCGGCCGTCTACGCGTCACTGCGCGAAGCAACGAAAGAGGTGCTGGACACGCTGACGCCGCGCGAAGCCAAGGTGCTGCGCATGCGCTTTGGCATCGAAATGAACACCGATCACACGCTGGAGGAAGTGGGCAAGCAGTTCGACGTAACACGCGAGCGCATCCGGCAAATCGAGGCGAAGGCGCTGCGCAAATTGCGCCATCCTTCCCGTTCCGAACGGTTGAAGAGTTTTCTCGATAACGAAGCTTAGGGCGTTAGCCGCTTGGGCTTCGCCATGCGAGTGGTAGTATTGGTCGGCCGCATTTCGCGGCCGATTCTTTGGGGCCGTTAGCTCAGTCGGTTAGAGCAGAGGACTCATAATCCTTTGGTCGATGGTTCGAGTCCATCACGGCCCACCAACCAATCAAAGAGTTAGGCAATTTGCCGCCGATCCCAAAGATAGAATTGCAGCCGCGACGGCTGCAATTATTCCAACGGATCTACCTTCTCTCCCGCGCGATTCTTACGGTAATGTTCGGTCATCGACACGCTGGCGTGCGCGAGTAGTTTCTGCGCGTGGCCCAGGCTGTCGACGTCAGTCGCGGCCTTTGCGCGTAGGTCGCGGAACTGGAAGTTGACGCCGGCCTCGAGTCGCGCACGTTGGAATTCTTTGGCCAGCCGGAAGTAGCCGATGCGCTGCCCGTTCTCATCCTGCACCAGGAACAGCCCCACGGCATGACGTGGCCGCGCAAGCGCGCGTTCTATTGCCTCCCCTAGTCGTCCCTTCACCGCGATTCTGATTTTCGCGCCGGTCTTATTCTGGCGTACCCATAGGCACGCGTCCTTGATATCCGCCCGCTGCATTTTGAGCACATCGCTCGGCCGCTGTGCTGTGAGGAGCGCCAAATCCATGGCGTCCTGGCACCAGGACTTCGCTTTTGCCCATACGGCTGCATACTCCGCGTCTTCCACGTAGCGATCGCGACCGGGCTCAGATACGCCGCGGATGCCCGCGCACGGGTTCGGCGCATCGGTATATCCCCATTCGCGTGCCTTGTTGAAGATGTGGGAGAGGAGGGCTTTTTCACGCTTGGCGCGCACGGGTGCTTTCCTGCCGCGCACATCGAGATAGCGGCGCACGTCGACCGGACGAATGGCCTCGATTGGAGAGCTCCCGAACACTTTGCGCAGCCATTCGATTTCCAGTTGGTTGCCCTTCTGCGTGCCCGGCGCTTTGGTTGGGATCACTTCACGTTCATAGCGCTCACTGATCGCGCCGAACGTTTGCGCGGATGCCAGGCCCTCGAGTTCGGCCCACTTGCGCTTGGCTTCGGCTAGATCGCCGCCTAGGCGAATGGGC
>JGI12635J15846_10001748_pt1 | contig 18946 bp, 18 predicted proteins | sample BlaSpr_A8_OM2_M2_FD_15846 | JGI IMG/M metagenome (IMG submission 15846) | reverse complement strand
GCTGCTGAAGGCGCAGCGCTTGGCTGCCACAAAGACCGAATTCGTCGCTTTTCAGAAAGCCGCGTAGAATGCGCACTCTTACAGATTGTTGTGCAGAACCCTTCTTTCTTACAGTTGCTGTCCGCGATAATCCCAGCCTGCTGGATACCTATTCGCACCTTCTATTGGATCGCGGTGTCGAAGGACTCATTACGGTGGACACTTTGATCGATCCGCCCTTGCCACTGCCAGCAATTGCGATTCCCGGGCACTGCCGCGTGGAAGGGGTTACGAATATTGTGTTGGATCATCGCAAAGCCGCATGGTTGGCTCTGAAGCATTTGACCGAACTGGGTCACAGAGAAATCGCTTTTATGAAGGGATCGGCCGAGAGTCCAGATTCCGAGGATCGCTGGAAGGCCATCCGCGAAGTTACCGAAGAACTCGGCATTCCAATGCGGGCGGAGCTTATCGTTCAACTCGAAGGCCGAGATGCCACACCCCAGTTGGATTATCCAATCGCCGCGCAGCTGCTTTCGCGAGGACGGCCATTCACCGCACTATTCGCCTATAACGATGTTGCCGCAATAGGTGCGATTCTTGCCTTCCAAGAGGCGGGATTGAGAGTTCCTGGGGATGTCTCTGTGGTGGGTTTCGATGACATAAGAATTGCCGTACACAACAACCCTAGTCTCACCACCGTACGCCAGCCACTGCAACGGATGGGGGAAATAGCAGCGCGCTCCCTCTTGGAGAGAATCGAACACCATGAAGATGGAGCAGAGTTCATCGAGGTTGAGCCCGAGTTTGTGGCCCGCAATTCCACTGCTCAAGTCCCCACTGTATCTGTGGCCGGCGTTCGTAGGACATGATCGCGGGTTCAAAAGATGGTCTTCGTCCCACAGTACATACCGTGTTCTTGTACTTTCTCGGCGGTAGAAGGAAATGGCGACGTTAAGGCAGATCCGGTACATCCAGGTGGAGAACCGACAGCGTTTATCGAAGGATCCAAACGACTGCCAAAGCTGGACGACAATTTCCTGGGCAAGATCTTCTCGGTCGCCCCGGTTCCTGCAATACGAGTTGTAGACCTTATAAAGGATCTTCTTGTGCTCATCCACCAAGGTGTGAAACCGCTAGTCGGCCGGATTCGATCCGCCGTCGCGGGCCGAGAACCACTGTCTTCGAAAAAGTCGGAGGGTAAATTAGAGATTCTTGTTCGCGAGACACATCAAGAGGCTTACCCTGTAGAATAGGCCCCTCTTGCCAAATAAAGCCCGTCGACAGGCGGACTGCCAGTACACTCCAAATGGATAGTTAAGTGCGTGGCGCTCGCTTAGGGAAATACAAGATGGGTAATTGGCTTCCGAAATCGGTCGTCTGTCTGAAATCTTACACGCTACGTTTGTTCGCGTCAGATCTTCTCGCAGGAATTACCGTCGGCCTCGTGGCGCTTCCCTTAGCGATGGCCTTCGCGATCGCGTCGGGCGTTCCACCGCAATCGGGTCTGTATTGCGCTATCGTCGCTGGTTTCGCGATCTCTGCTTTTGGAGGCTCTTCAACGCAGATTGGAGGCCCAACTGGGGCGTTTGTAGTCGTCGTATTTGGGATTGTTGCGAGATACGGTATCGACGGGTTGTTCATGTGCACCCTGATGGCTGGCGTCCTCCTGTTGATACTGGGAGCGACCGGTTTGGGCACAGCGGTCAAGTTCATCCCTCGCCCTGTAGTCGTCGGTTTCACGAATGGCATTGCCATCATTATTGCCAGCACTCAGATCAAGGATTTCTTTGGATTGAACATTGATAAGGTTCCGGGTGACTTTGCGTCGCGCATTTCGACCCTGGCTCACAGCTTTTCATCGTTTTCCCCACTGGAAACATCCCTGGGGGTTGGCGCGCTCGTAGTGATTATTCTTTTCATGGTCTTCGCGAAGAGAGTCCCCGGTTACATCGTCGCATTGTTCGTGGGGACGGCAGCGGTTGTCATCTTCAAACTTCCTGTCGCTACAATTGGCACCCGGTTTGGTGGTATTCCATCGGGATTCCCAACGCTCAAGATTCCGCATTTTCGTTTGGACTTGCTACGACCGCTGATATCACCGGCGATCACAGTCGCTATGCTGGGTGCGATTGAATCCCTGATGTCCGCAGTGGTTTCTGACCGCATGAGCGGAGACAAGCACAACCCGAACGTCGAACTCGTGGGGCAGGGAATTGCCAACATTCTGTCTCCTCTATTCGGCGGCCTGCCGGCTACGGGAGCTATCGCCCGAACGGCCACCAATATCCGCTCTGGCGCCAAGACTCCGGTGGCCGGGATTATCCACTCGTTCACTCTTTTGGCGATTGTTGTCTTCGCCGCACCCCTTGCTCGATTTATTCCGCTATCGGTTCTTGCGGCCATTCTCTTAGTTGTGTCCTACAACATGGGCGAATGGCGTGAGATTCCAGAGCTTTTGAAACTATCTCGGTTCGAGATTGGGACATGGCTGGTGACCTTTCTTCTTACGATCTTTGCCGATCTGACTGTCGCCGTGGAGGCGGGAATGATTCTGGCTGCCTTGGTGTACATACGTAAAGTTACGCAAACCACCACTGTGTCAGAAGTGACGGCGGAGTATATTCGAGAGGGTCATGTTCACATCTTGCAGCACAAAGAAATCCCCTCCTACGTCGGCATCTTCCGAATCCATGGCCCCTTCCTCTTCGGCGCAACCGACAAACTCGACGCGATTGTTTCTCGTCTGCACGAGCTTCCACCCATCATTATCCTCAGGCTCAGGAACATGACGGCGATCGATTCCACTGGCCTTCAGGCACTGGAGAAATTCGCCGATCAAGTCCACGAATCCGGGCGACAACTCATTCTTTGCGGAGCCAGAGAACAACCAGCGAAGCGGATGCGAGAGGCGGGACTTCACGGCCATCTCGGACCGCAGAATGTTTGCTTGAGCGTGGCGGACGCCCTCGACCGAGCCAAAAGCATGCACCCTGAACCCTCGGAGCCGCGTCCGGAAGGTGCCATTTTGGGCAGTAGAAGGAATAATATTCCTTCGTCTTGAAATGGCTTGCCTCAGACCGCAATCTGCGGCGGTAAAGACGCCCGCTGAGCCGTTCTTTCATGGCGGCAACACGCCTATGCCCCTAGAACCCCTGTCTGGGAGCGGTTTCAGATGCAAGTATTTAAAATTTTGCTGCCGTTTCTGGAAACTTTTCAGAACTGGCCCGGTTCCAGGCTCATAACCACTCGTCGTTTTGCACACGAATGGCAGGACGAAACTCTTGGTGTCACCCAACTCTTGAACCCCCTCGCTTCGGATTCACACCTGAGAACAACTGAGTCGCCAAATGCTTTGATCGGAAGGTATCGGCTTCGGACAAGGGTTATCTAGTCAGCATGAAGGAGATCGGATAGTGGTCCGAGGCGTTGACGCTGCCGTGTACCTGGCCAGAATTCGCCCGCAGTGGCCCGCGAACAAACGCCCAATCAATCCGGCGGCGCCCTTCAAACAGGCCGTGTGCGGGAGTGGTCGGGGTGCTGCGAGAGGAGGCCACTGCATCTTGGAACCCAGCCCTCGCAAATTGCAGCGCCACGGCCGCTTTCGAGGCATCCGTATTGAGGTCGCCTGCCACTATGACCGGACATTCCGCGTCGTAGCAAGTCGCATCCGACAAGACTTCCGCCAACTGTGAAATGCGCAGCGCATCGTTTCCACGGCTCTCAAGATGAAGGTTGTAGATCACGACCTTGCTGCCAGCAACGTTGATGTGCCCTACCAAAGCAATCCTTCCTCCGAGTCGCTCCTGAAAGGGCTTTATATTCGGCAGAAACCAGTGGGGCTGCCAGAAGTGGGACTGTCGAGAGAAACGGATCAGGCGCGGCTTCGAAATAGGCCACTTCGATAGGGTCGCCTGGCCATGGTACGCCGGAGAGTCCTTGGATCCTTGGACTAACTCCTGAAACTCGCGGCCGAAAACATAGTTCATTTCCAGCTTGCGGGCGATCGTCTCAGCAATGTTCAGGCGGTGCGTACGTCGCGCGTTGAGATCCACTTCTTGCAGAATCACAATGTCCGCATTCGCACTGGCGAGGAAATCTGTCACGCCCTGCAGTTGCTGGCCCCGGTCAATGTTCCAATCCACAATCCGCAGCGACTTCGGGGCCGAAATGATCCACCGGGGTGGCGCAAAGTTACCGGTTACGATGTCGTACATTTCCATATCTAAACTGTAGCCGTTAGGGCGAGCGTGGACACGCATTCGGGGTTCGTCCTAACCGAGAGAGGTGGAGCTTTGCAGCTCTGTCGTCCGGGACGGGGTGAAAGCAAGATAGGAATAAAGAGTGACAATCCATACGACATTCGCACCCACTGTCGCGCCAATCAAAAACCAGTTCATGACGCCGAAAAGGGCAAAGAACAGGATGACGTAAGGCAAGAAGCAGCGCCGGATGATGAATTCTGTATGCCGCCCTAGATACAAGAGAGGATTCGAGCTCCGGCTGTCCGCTTTCTTGTGCCACTCTTGCAAATACTGTTCCGGCTGTCCGTTGGTCATCTGATGACGTTGGAGGCCCGTCATGAGAAAACTCATAATCGCGCCGAAAAGCAAGAGACCTCCCCATATCAGATAGCTCCGATTGCCTGAACTTCTTACCAGCCCGATCGTCATGCCGCCGAGGATGAACAAGTAATAGAGATTGTCGCAAACCGTCTCCAGCCAGCAGCCGAACGCAGATTCCTGCAATTTCAAACGAGCAACCTCACCGTCGCATCCATCGAGAACGCTCGAGAACCAGGACAGGACTGCCCCTGTCAACATATTCCAGTATCCTCCGAGGGCAAAAAAGCCGCCCGCAGCGAAGCTCACACCGAGCGTAAAGAGACTGACCATGTTAGGAGTGATCGGGAATGGAATGATCCGGCGGCTGATCGGTATGGAAATTCGGCGGTTTGTTCTCGCAAAAATCCCGTCGGTTGGCTTGACGAGCCAGCCGTCTAACTTCCGTTCTGCCAATCGACGTTGCTGCTCGTTACGAACCCGTTGCCATTTGTCCTCGGTTACTTCTTCGGACTCCATGTAATGAGCCATGCTCAGCCCGGACAGGATATCCTCGGGAGAGCCGGCAACTGTGGGGTAGCGGCGTGCAAGGTCGCTCGACGCCTTTCGAGACAGCGAACAGATGCCCACTGTTTCGCAGTCAGTCATCAACGTTAGGGCATCCCCTGGCCCATCCCATTCAGCGACTCGCTTATGCAATGAAGGGTGGTAGACCCTGTCGCCGGCCATCAGAACGAGATGTCCATCAATCTCGGAAGCGAGCTGCCCGATCAGGGACGGAACAGAATCCTCCCCGGAAGTCACTCCACACCACTCAACATGATTGGGCACACGCCCGGTCTTCAGCAACTCTTGCCGTACCGGCAGACCCTTCACACGATCAATAATGACTACGATTCGCGCAGCGCCGGCTTTTGCCGCTCCCAAGATATTTCGAAGCAAAATTGGCAGGGAGCCGACGCTGGGCAGCGGAGAGCCAAAGCCCGAATCGTTGGCAAGAACAACGGCCAGGTGAGAGGGGCGCTGAGGCGTAGATGTAGAGGTACTCTGAAGTTCCTCTAAAGAAAGCTGTTCGGGTGCGACCTGCATAATGTCCTCGTTCGTTTCATTGCTCTTGTCTCGCTTTGTACGGTTCGACAAGCTGATCAGGCAGAGCATACCGACACCGGCCCAGAATAGAGCGCGCAGTCGACGAGCAAAAGCCAGCGTCAAACCCGCCGCGGCAGTGAGGCCGAACATTTTCGTAATAAGCATGTTCCCGCCCTCATAGGTTCCGATATTCCCTGGATTGAATGTGCCAGCAATGTTCACCAACTTGGTCAAGGCCTCAATTGCGAGTGCGCCGAACAAGGTGAGTTTGGTGCCCATGAGCCACACAATCAGATAAACCTCGACGATCGCGGCGGCGTGGCAAGCAAGGTTCAGCAGGAGGCTTGCCCAAAACGCTTTGGGCGTACTGTGATAGAAGTCGAGAAGACTCTCCTCGACCGAGTGAATCAGTGCGCGCTTGCGGTCGATCAACGGTTTAAGGTGGCGAATCCGACCTAAGACGTTACCGGTTCGTGAAAACAGCGGCCAGCGGTTTCTGATGGCAATCGCACTTAGAAGAACAAAGCCCAGAAGAAGGCACGCAAAGACAATTGCATAGAGCATGAGCTTATGAGGCAGCGGCAACACCATTAGGACCGCCGAGAGCCCGAGGAAGCTCACGACGGCAGCGCTGACGACGAAGAACGCACGGTCAATCGTCACTGACGCAATACCGTGTGAGAGCGGAATTGCCGGGCCCAGCAGCGACACGCGCAGACCTTCGCCGAACAACTGTGCAACGCCGCCAAACTGCCCGACCGCCTCAGAACTGAGGCGCAGCCCCAGCATGCGCGCGAACGATACCTGACCCTTCCCATCGAGCAGGGTCAGCCGCCAAGCCCAAGTCTTAAGAATGTGGGCGACCCCACCCCAGGCGATTACCAATGCCAGTCCCCAACCCAAAGCGACCATGCTTGCGAGAAGTTTGGCGGGGCCGGCCCGGTGGATCAGATGGATGAAGAGCAGAATGCCAAGGATTGCTCCGAGCATGCGTAGAAGGAGTCGTGAACCGTTGTTTTGAGACATCACCTTCTCCTCTCTCTAAAACGACCGGAGTTTTTTCCTGACGGCGAACACGCTGCCACCTGCCGCACAAAAATAGACCACAACTGGACGCGGTCAACCATCAGCCAGCTTTGACTGCCGCCCCTTTGATGAATGCGAGGATGTCCGCATTGATCACGTCGGCATTCGTGGTCATCATGCCGTGTGGGAAGCCTGGGTAAATTTTGAGCGTGCCATGCTTGAGCAGCTTGGCCTGCAGCAACGAGGCGTCTTTGTACGGAACGACTTGGTCATCGTCACCCTGCATCACAAGAGTCGGTACCGTGATCGCTTTCAGATCGCCCGTTTGGTCTGTCTCGGAGAAAGCATTGATGCCTTCGTAATGGGCGAGTGCGCTGCCCATCATCCCCTGACGCCACCAATTCTGGATGATTCCCTGCGAGGCCTTCGCGCCAGTTCTGTTGAAGCCGTAAAACGGACCCGAAGCCACATCAAGAAAGAACTGAGCCCGGTTCTCGGCCAGCGCCTTGCGGAAGCTGTCGAACACTTCGATCGGAGTGCCGCCCGGGTTTTTCTCGGTCTTGACCATGAGGGGGGGAACAGCGGCGATAAGCACGGCCTTGGCTACGCGGCCCTGCGGCTCGCCGTACTTCGCGACATAGCGCGCTACCTCGCCACCACCCGTCGAATGGCCGATATGGATCGCATTTCTCAGGTCGAGATGCTCGACCACCGCCGAGGCGTCGGACGCATAATGGTCCATGTCGTGGCCACTGGCCACCTGCGAGGAGCGACCGTGACCGCGCCTGTCGTGCGCAACGACGCGATAGCCGTTGGCAAGGAAGAACAGCATCTGAGCGTCCCAGTCGTCAGACGACAGAGGCCAGCCGTGGTGAAACACAATGGGCTGAGCATCCTTCGGGCCCCAGTCTTTGTAGAAGATCGTTGTGCCGTCTTTTGTCGTGATCGTTGCCATGGAATTGTCTCCTTTTGTGTTATTCAGCGACAGTGAATCCGTTATCGATCTCGAAAGTGCCACGGCCGGCAATGTGGTGGCCGCTAACGCCGCAGCTCCGCCGATCAGCATGTCACGTCGGGTAAACTTGGCCATATATCCGCTCCCCTGTGGTGCCTAATAAGGTCTCGTCTTTTACGCGCTCCTTCGAATCAAATTCGACTTCGGCGTGCGCTAATGCCTCCGGTGTGTCCAGATCCTGCCATCGTCCCTCGCCAATCTCAAGGGCACGCAATCGCCCTTCCGCAATCAGTTGCCGCATGCCATCGGAAAGAGAGCAATTGCCTTCTTTGGTTGCGAGTTCGAGCCGGTCGAACACAGTCGGACTACAAAGGAACATTCCCGTATCTAGGGCGTCGTAGTGTGCGATCTCCTTGCCGATATCCACAATCCGGTCGCCGTTTCTGAGCACTTTCGTGGCATCGTCCAGGTCAAATATGCGATCGATGTTGGGATCTACTGCGAGAATCACTTCGTCGGACCCGAGTGGCTGCTGTATGAGTGTTTCGGCCGTTTCCGGCTCAAAGAGATGATCCGCCATGAGCAGCAAGAAATTCTCGTGGATTGCGTTTCTGGCTTTTAGAGCGGAGACGCCGTTAGCTTTGTGGTAGTCCGGATTCTCCACAAAGGTCACAGATACACCGAGCGACCGGCCTTCAAACCAGTTGCGGATCAAGTCCGAGCGATATCCCACGACAATCACGAAGCTCTCGATGCCGGCCCGATGCGCGCGTTGAACGATGTGCTCGATGATCGGCTTGCCGCGAAAGTCAACCAAAGGTTTGGGAAGACCGCCGGAGATTGTTCTGATTCGCGTCCCGTTGCCGGCAGCGAGAATGAGACATTGGTTTACTTTTTTCATAGGACACCTTCACATCGAACCCGAAAGACCTGTATGGTCCGGCCACTAGAATCCAAAAACCAACTTTCCCCTGAAGGTACGAACTGCACTGTTGAAAAACTCGCCAAAGCGAGGGCTGTCTAGGTCGTCTTGTACGTCCCGCGGATTGGAATGATTGAACAAGTTGAACACTCCGAGCCCCGCCTTCACCTTGTGCTCCTTTCCGCGGAAGCGCAGCCCGTATTCCTTGAGCACTTGAATGTCGAACGAATTGAAGCGCCGAAATCGCGCGTCGTTTCGCGGACCGATAAATTCACGTCTTTCGTTCACAATGGAGTAAGGAAATCCGGTGTGAACGTCCAAAACGGGCATCACTGTCACCTTCCACGGCGCATTGAACTCTCCCCACGCCAGAAAGCGGTTGGGCGCGTCGAATGGCAGCGGGCCACGAGCATTCGCCCGGATCACCGGCTGCGGATCGTTTCCAAAGTACTGGTTTAAGTCGTTGAGATCGCCTGTGGCCTTCGATCTCACGTAGGAGGCGTTCAGCGTCTGACGTCCTATCTGATAACGGCCGGTAATTTGAAACTCGCGGTAAAAATCTCGCCCGCTGTTCGCCAGGGACAAGAGATTGCCGCTTGCTGTTGCTTCCGGGTTGAGAACCAGGTCATAGACAGTGTTCCTTTGTTGGTAGGCAACCCGAACCAGCAATTTCTCCATCACCTGACGGTCAAGTTCAACGTTCCAGGTTTCGCTGCGTGGATTTTTCAATCCGCCGGTGATGACGTTGGAATACGGAAGGGAAGAGGCCACTTCTCCTGTTGCATCGAAAGTTACAAGCGTGCGATCAGGGAAGAGCGGGAACGCGCGAGCATTTAAGGGAACGCGATCGTAAAACAATCCACCGCCAGCCTTAAGCAGAGTGCGGCGGTCCTTTGTCAACGCCAGCGTCAAGCCCACGCGGGGCGCGGCGTGGATCGAATCGGTTATGGAATCGTTGTCAAAGCGCAGGCCGAGATTCAGAGAGAGACGCGGTCCAACCGCCCATTGATCTCCGACAAACCATGCGACCTCGTTTTGGTGGACGACAAAGGTGGTCGGCGCGCCGAATTCGATTCGCTGAAGTGTAGTTCCTGCCCCACCAACAATGTCCACGGGGAGGAACTGCTGGCGGCCGTCGTAAGAGCTATGGGAGAAATCGAAGCCAACCTTCAGCTGATGGTCACCGTAAAAATGCTTCGGGCTGGACTGATAGATCTCTTGCCATTGCAGGCGATCCGTGTTCCGATCTTGCCGGTTGAAGAATCCACCCTCCGTCGTCTCTACTAACAAACGGTAGGGATCTTGGCTGTTTGGGAAAGTGTCCGCGTCGAACTCTTCATACGCAAACCGCGAGGAAAGCAGGGCGCCCGATTTCCGAACGAAGCTGTGTTGTGCGGAAATCTGATATCCACGCTGGTGTAAGTCTGTGGTTGAAGGCTGCGGAGTGAACGTATTCAACCCAAGGTAGTCAAACTTTTGGGGAAAGACAGTAACGGACAGAGTTGCACTCTGTCTTTCACTAATCTTCAAATCAAATTGGCTGAAGGAATCGAGGCTCTCGATCTTAGTGTCACGTTGCAGCGGAGGAAGACTCTCAACAGGCGTGCGAACGAAGCGATATTCCAAAGACTGCGTGAACGCGAGCCGATCCTTTATTAGCGGACCGGTGATGGTGGTGCGCGGAGTGAAAGCTCCGATTCCGACAATGGATCCATCGCGGTCTCTGGCACGCGGAACCAGGTTTTGGATGGAGAAGTGAAATTTGTCGAAGTTACTGGTACGGGTTTCAACGCTCGAGACGGCTCCAGTAAACTTTCCATACTCGGGATCATAGGGATTGGAAATCACCTGAACCGAAGAAACCACATCAATTGGGAGGTTGATGGCTTGGCCCCCGGTCGCCGGGTCGGTGACGTTGGCTGAATTCACCAGCCAGCCGGCCTGCGTGGCCTGGGCGCCCTTGATGTTAATGCGGCCGTCCGGCCCACGAACAACCCCTGGGACAAGCGGAAGCAAACTCTCGATCTTCTCCTCTTGGTTTGGGGCTTTCTCCACGACGGACTGACTGATGGTGTTGTGCTGAGCGGACTCTTCGCCTTGAGCGGTGTCACTTGTGGTGACGTTGACAGTGCTGGTGACCGCAGCCACATTCATTTCGACTGGGACGGTGGAAGATGTGCCGGTGCCGACTTCCACCGCGAGTGCCGCATACAAGCCGGGAGCATTCGCTTCGATCTGATAAGTCCCCGGGGAAAGGCCATCGACAGCGAATGCTCCCTTTGCGTCCGACTCGGTCTCCTTAGTTATGGGCCCGTGAAGGACGATGAGCACGCCGGGCAAAACGGCAGGTTCACCGTTGCTGCCCTTCGTGAATACGTCACCTCTGATCGATCCAGATGCGATCGAACCGTTTTGAGCGAAAGCAGGAAGCACGAACAGTAGGCTCGACACAACATAAGCAGCCGACTTTCGCATTCCTACTCCTCCTTGTCACATGTAATGCAATACGGCGTCCAAACATGAGGCATGGGATGGGAATTGTTCCAACACATTGAGGAGACTAGATGTGGAATGTTCGAGCCCAAACTCGCAGCGGAGCGCAAGGTGTCATTTGAGCGAGAGGGACTTGACACGTCAAAGGCTTGTCACACTTCCGCGGGAGGAAATGCGCGAAGCCGTGCTGCAGGGAGTGGAAGCGCCGGGCCAGAAGCGGGAAGGCTGTCGAAGTGTTATCAGCCGGTGCTGCTTTGAATGCTTGCAGATCAAATAAGCGAAGTGCCGAGTCATCTGTTTGAGCGATTCAGGGGTTTGTTGCCAAGCGCAGAACCCAGTTGCTTATTTCTTCCGGCACCTTTCGTCTCTTCCGGCACTTTCGTCACGAATGGTTTGCGCCAACTAGTTGGTCTGAGTGACCGTAGTCTCCCGGATGGTGGACCGTGCATTTGTGCTCTGGCCTGCGTTCACGACATAGTTCCGGTGTTCGATCTTCAGGAGTTTCTTCCCGTACAGCCGTACCTGAACAAGCGTCTGGTCCTTTTCTGGGAGCCAGAAGCCATCAATTTTCTGATACTGCCGTACAAAGTCTGCGCGCTGGATCCAGATGGAGAGTTTCTTCGCGGGATGCCCTTCGATGCGCACCACGGAGTAATCGTTCACGTCAATCCAGACTCTACCTTCAAACAAATACTTATCTTTCCGCTTGGGTACAGCTTCGGCGACGAAACAGCGATACGGACCTAGCTGCTGTTCGCCCAAAAGATTCAAGGAATAGTTGTCGGTGGAAATGGCGCTGTCATGATGCTCTTTGCCGGCGGCGGCTTCGATCTCGCTATTAATCAGCGGATTCAGCGCCATATGCCGGACCAATCCCGAGCCAGACTCGGCCGTGACTGTAAAGGCCTTTTTGTCGGGCGAGAAAAACTCCATGCGTCCGATTTCCGTAGCATGCACCTTTCCATTGGGATCAACGACCTGATAAGTTCTCAGGACGGTGTAGTCGTGCAGAGCGGCCTTGCGCTCCTCGTTATGGGCGGCGAGTTCGGCAAGCACTTGGCTTTCTGTGACTCCCGGCCTCAAAGACTCGACTCGCGCCTCCAGGTTCGGTAAGCCCTCACCACTAGTCTGAGCCTTCGCCTCTGCCGCGAACATGGCCGCCAGGACAACCATCGTGGCTGCTCCCAATAAAAGTGCGAGTTCGGTACGCAATGTTGCTCTATCGTTTCGCCTCATGTCTACGTCNCCGTCTCCCATCCTCGATTCGATCACAGGCCAGCGAAATAGCTCTCGCGAGATCTCAAGTGACTACTCTGCTGCTCGCGAAGCTGATTTAGACTGTTTAAGGTTCGCGACGGTGTTTTGACTCTCTATCGGTACCGCAAATGATCGACCCAATATGTCGTTGTAGGTAATCGTGTTTTTCCCCACGAGCACGAGCAGGTCACGCCCCCCAGCATATTTGATGGTCTCCTCGCCCAGTGCTGGGGTATACAACACCACGTAAATGGTGTCGCCTACTTTGACGGAAACGTCATAGCTCGCGGCGTCAGAGGCGCCACTTCCGGCAGCCTGATGAGCCTTAACCTCAGTGATGGTACCCACTTGATACTTCGAAGTGGACTGGCCAAAGGCCGGAAACATCGTCACAAAGATAAGAAACCGACCCACTAGCCTCAGCATACTTTGCTCCTCTCGTCCGCTCCTGTTGGAGTTCCCGTTACCTCTAAAAGCCTACCCATGTTTTGCTCCTGGCTCAGAGTTGGCCGGTGAGTATCGCAGTTGGTTGCCCGGAACCTGACCAGGATGATTGCTTGATCGTTTTCGCTATGTTGTGCGCTAGGTTGTGTGTAGCCCGCAAATTGCTGCCGAAGAAGCGAACATCACCATTCACGGTGTGCTCAAAAACGACTTTACCCTCGCGTGTGAGGAGTTGACTCCGCACAGTTAACTTCGTGGCGCCACTTACGGTGGTCACCGCACGCCGCGTTTCGCTGCCCGGCGTGTATTTCTCAACGGTTGTTTTCAGCACCAGCAGATTCGGAAACTCGCTGGCCCTAACGTCGCCATCGCGGAACACTTGCTGGAATTGCTTTGTCTTATTCAATTCGTCCACGAGATTCTCGTAAATCGCGATTTGGAACGAATATGCGACGTCCAGGTTCCCAGGGTTAACCGGGTCGATTTGAACGCTCCAGCGCGTGGCGGAAGCCCCGTTGCCGCCAGAGAATTGCGCAGCCGCAGTCTGGCCGGGCAGGCGACCAGGAAGTGCAAGCAGGATCGCCACCAGCGCGATCCCACAAGCGATCCATAAATTGCATTTACTTGTTTTCATGCCCGGCCTCCGCAGCGCTTTCTTTCGTCGACTGATCTTGGCGGGAACTGATAGTTGCGCCCTGAGCTATCAGTTCATTCTTTACAAGCTCGCCCTGTCCTTTTGTTAACTGGAAGATCGCGCCGTGAATTCCTCCATCGCTATCCACATATTCCAGAGTCAGTATGTCGTACTTCTTGTGGCTGAAGAGACTGACAACTCGGCCACCACCATACGGCGCCGCAGCCTTGCCCAATGTCATTGGCAAGCCGCCGACCTGCTTGCTTTCCTCGCCCAGAAGAACATCCCGAACCAATGCGATCTTCACTTTTTCGCCAGTCCTCCCGTTCTGCTGAAATTGCAGCGAATCGTCCTGAACGGACAATGTCCCGGCGCTGTTATTCCTCGCGTTTGCGAATCCCAGCAGATGAGTCGCCCGAGTGCTGAATGGTGCGCTCGTGTCCCCTCGCTGCGTTATTTTCTGCGCTGGCGCAGTCAGGCTACAGCAAATCAACACAGTCGAGAGCCACAAAGCATGGCGTCGGTCTGGGTGGTAAGCCTCGCTGTGACTGCGTGAAACAACAAAACGATCCATTTGTTCTCCGATCGCAGCCGTGCCGTCAACGCAGAGCTGCTTCCTCTGTTAGATTCCTCTAGCAATTCCTGTGCCGTAATCCCGGTCGTCTGCGCACTGAAGCTGTGCAGCGCACTCGCGATGTTCTTAACAACAGCAATGGCTCGCAAAAACGCCATTTAGGCTGTATGTCACTCACTTTGACAGACATGTCATGGCTGGTGACTCCAAGGCCACGATCTGCCGACACTATGATGCGGTGACGCGCAAAGGACCGTAAGTGGTGTCATCCATTTTTGACAGACACGTCTCAGCTGGTGACATCAGGGACCGTGCCCGCTGCGATGCAAAGCACTTGTCTTGCAATAGCAAGAACGGATCGGTCAGCGCGCAGTTGACTGCTAGGATGCCATAGAAGCAATCAATACTTGGTGTTAGGGCCAGCCCACGCCTGTGAGGCCTTGTGGCCTGCTCCACTTCTTGGACAAAGACGCTCAGCCATCGTCAGCAAAACGGATGAGCTTCCTCGCTGTGCGTTGTTGTGGAAGGCTGCATGCAAACACCAGATTGCCCTGAAGGGCATAGGCATGACTCAGGATTGCGCGATCAAACCGGAGAGAGAGTTTGGGAGGGTAGTTTGAAACTGATTCCGCTCGCTTCAAGCGGCAGCATCTCGATCACAGTGGATCACTGTGGATCAGATGCCCTAGTGCGCCTTAACGGCCGCGTCGATGTGGATTCCTCGCCCGACCTTCGTGATTGCCTATTAGCCATCCTGTCCGAGGAACCATTGCCTCGTACGATCATCGTGGATCTAGCGGGTGTTCCCTACATTGAGACATCGGGGATCGCGACCTTGATCGAAGCTCTTAGAATCGCTCGCCACCACCAGACGATATTTCGCCTGCAGGGACTCAGCGGTTCTGCGCTCCGCCTATTCGAGGTCACAGGCCTAGTGGCTCTGTTCGAAGCCAGCAATAACGGACAGAAGGTATCTTGATGGCCAACGTTCTCGAAAGCGTCGGCGAAAGAACGATCGAACATCTCGACTACGTCGGAAGTCTGAATATTCAGTGGTGGGCTACGCTGCGAGCGATGGGGCAATCGCTTCCTTTTGTAGGAAATCGTTACCGTTGGCAGGCTACCGTGAGGCAGATGCTGGAAATCGGCGTCGATGCAATGCCCATGGTCTCTGTGATGGCGATCTGCACTGGATTCATTCTCGCGATGCAAGGAGCGTCTGAACTGCGCCGCTTTGGAGCTATGCAATACGTCATTGACTTGGTTGCCGTCGGCTTTACGCGTGAACTCGGCCCACTCCTCACGGCGATTGCCGTAAGCGGACGATCCGGCTCGGCATTCGCGGCTGAAATCGGGACCATGAAAGTCACCGAGGAACTCGATTCCCTCCGCGTCATGGCGCTGGAGCCGGTGGAGTTTGTGCTCGCACCCAAGTATCTAGCAGCTTTGATTTCGGTCCCCTGCCTCAGCATCATCTCGAATTTCTTCGGCATTTTGGCCGGCGGTTTGTTCATGTTTTTGAGCACTCGCCTGGCGCCACCGTTGTATGTCCACTATGTGTTCAATTCGATCAACTTGCGCGACGTGATCACCGGATTGATCAAGAGCGTTGTGTTCGCAACCATCATTGCTCACGTTGGGTGCCTGGAAGGGTTTCGTGTCCGCGGAGGCCCTGATTCGGTCGGTCGCTCCACCACCAGTGCGGTCGTGAAGTCGACGTTCCTAGTCATCGTCGCGGATGCGGTCTTCACCGCCATCTTTTATTTCACGGTGAAACCCTGATGCCCATCATCTCCATTCGTGATCTCGTAGTTGAATACGATGGTCGGCGCGTGCTGAATGGTTTGAATCTCGACATCGAGCGCGGAGAGACGATGGTGCTACTGGGTGGCAGTGGCTCCGGAAAGAGCACTCTGTTGCGTCAGATCATCGGGCTCGAGCGCCCCAAGTCAGGCAGCGTCCATGTAAAGGGTATGGATATTACGCGTTGCTCACAATCCGACCTGAAGAAGGTTCACCTGTCGATCGGCGTGGCCTTTCAAAGCGCGGCTTTGTTCAACTCGCTCACAGTCGAAGATAACATCGCTTTGCCACTGCGTGAACACACACGGCTTGCACCCTCAATCATAGACCTTGTGGTGTGGATGAAGCTGACCGCAGTCGGTCTCGCGGAGTTTGGCAAGTTACTTCCCCGGGAACTCTCGGGTGGCATGAAGAAGCGCGCGGCGGTAGCACGCGCGCTCGCGCTCGGCCCTGAAATCCTCGTGCTCGATGAACCATCGGCCGGACTTGATCCTATCGTCGCCGCGGAACTCGATGAATTGATTCTGCTCCTCAAGGAAGCATTACAAATGACAGTCATTGTCGTTACTCACGAACTGCCGAGCGCGTTCCGCATCGCCGACCGCATCGCCATGCTGTATCAGGGCTCATTCAGCTCGGTTGGCACGAAAGACGAACTCAAGGCAAGCGAAAATCCCCGAGTGCGCCAGTTTCTCGATCGCGTTCCCGAGAACGTAGCGAAAGCGCCGGCTGTGGCCGCGTACTTCGAAAAATACATGCAGTCTCAGGAGACATACCCGTGACCACGGAAGCAAAGGTTGGAGCCTTTGTCCTTGGATGCTTCTCGATCCTGGCATTCACGCTTATCTACCTTATCAATACGCAGTTCAGCGGACACACGGTTCCATACCGCACATATCTGCGCTATGCCGGTGGGCTGGAGCCGGGAGCGTCGGTGCTGTTTGGCGGCATCAACGTGGGAAAGGTGACGGCAGTTCGGCCTGCTACGTCGGACCCTACCAAGATTGAAATTCTGGTTGATGTGAAACAAAACACTCCGGTGAACGAAAAGTCTATAGCCAAGTTGGGGCTAGTCAGCGTGATGAGTGGGGCCGCACTGTCCATCACGACAGGCGGCAACGACGCCAGACGTCTTCCGGCGGGCTCAACCATTTCATCCCAGGAAGCCGCCAGCCTGGATGAGATCGCCGGCAAGATGGCGGGCGTTGCAGACAACGCGAACGGCTTGATCACCGAGGTGCGCGGCGAACTGCAAGGAATCAGCGGAGATGCGCGCAGTCTGCTTGCTAACCTGAATACCGTAACCGGGAAACCCAATCAGCACAAAATTCAAGCTGTGTTGGATAACGTCAATGAAATGCTGGCAACTGAACGGCCCAAGATCGATCGTCTCGCCGATCAGTTGAACGCGCTGACTCAGCACGCCGATGAGACCATTCAAAACGTGAATGGCACTGTCAGCGATGTCCGCGAGCCCGTCCGCAAAGATCTAGCGGAACTGCAGAACACTTTGCTCGAAGCCAGGCAATTGCTGGCTGACATGCAGGTGCTTGTGAGGGCGAATGACTACAAGATTGATGACACGATCGAAAACCTGCGGACGGCAACGGAAAACCTCGACCAGTTGACCGAATCAGTGAAACAGCGTCCGTGGAGTTTGATTCGTGTCAAACAACCCGAGGATAGGAAGGTGCCGAAATGATGCGATCGAGTGGAGGGACAGGTGTCCTCCCCCGTTTCGACGCGTGGCGTCGGCGGATGAGTATGAGTCAAATGAGTATGAGAAGAACTGTGACGACGATTGTTTTCTTCCTGGCAGCTCTCGTGATGCTAGCCAGCTGCGGAGGAAGAGTGAGGTACCCAAACTACTACACTCTCAACCTGCCCGCGCCGCCGGATCCTCCTCCTGCAGAAAACGTGCACGCCGCGGTGGCAATCCGTGAATTCCGCGCGCCTGCCTACCTGACGCAGGGAGCCATTGTGTACAAACCATCTCCAGAGCAAATCGGCTTTTATGCTTATGATCGTTGGGCAATTAACCCTTGTGAGTTTGTGACCAACTCAGTAATAGACCGGCTTCGCGCTAGCGGAGACTTTACCCGTGTCAAGCTCTACGACGGTCGCCGCGACATCGACTATGTGCTTAGCGGACGGTTGGAGAAGCTCGAGGAAATCGACTACGCGGGTGGCGTCAAGGTTGAAGTCGCAATCTCCGCCCAGATGACAAATCTCGCTACGGGCGCGACGGTTTGGACCAACTCTGTTTCAGAGGTAGGAGACGTAAATAAGCGCGATGTCCCAGCGGTGGTTTCTGAAATGAACCGCACCATGGAACGGGCGATCGGGAAGCTGCTGAGTCCAATGCCTGCGGACCTGGCGACTGGCCCCACGACAGCTGAGCGAAATTAAGCATTCGACAGATCAACAAATCCGGCGACTTGACCGTGGAGGCACTGTGGTTCAAGTAACTTCGCTAGAGTGCGGGGGTTGTATCTCTGCCTCTACCTCGTTGTCCCTATCGAATTGAAGGAATTTGTAGTGAACTGGTTCAGACACGGTGCTTTCAGTTCTCACGTGGGTCAGTGGCTCGGCTTAGCACTGGCCATCTTAGTCTTATTCGCCTTACGTATCGCCCTATCAAGACTCGTCTTCTGGTTCCTTAAACGCAAACGCGACACAGACGAGAGCGAGGACGAAAGCGAGAGAGAATATTGGCGCATACACGGAGGATAAACGTGTTGTGAGCACGCAGGAAATCGTTTGTGGTTCAGCCCACCTCGCCCACAATTCCTGCGTCCTTCCACGGATGGACATGACGCCGAGCAGGAGCACCGCAAGAAAGCCTNCCGCATGTTGAGCCATTTCATGCGGGAGGCTTCATCATTGCGAAACGTCCTCAGAACGGTCTCGANTATGGATTAATTAGCGGCACTTGCACCAGTTCTACGTCGATTGCCAAACCCAACCGCCAGTCGAGTTGATAAAACAATGCGGTTTCCCTGCCGGAGAGCACTTTGCGGAACGCAGGCATGTATTTCAATCTCAACTGCATAATTGACTGTTCAACCTCAGCGCGCTTGCGGATGTAATTCTCGGCTTGCTCGCCCGTCATGCTGCTGTAGTTTTCGGCATAGTCGTTCAGCAGGGCAATTTTCGTGTCGTAGATTTTGGAGAGCTCCGCGGCATATCGATCGTAGACCGGCCAAAA
>JGI12635J15846_10001746_pt1 | contig 18947 bp, 8 predicted proteins | sample BlaSpr_A8_OM2_M2_FD_15846 | JGI IMG/M metagenome (IMG submission 15846) | reverse complement strand
AGAGTCAGCCTGGCTGAAGGCGTGGAACAACAGGTGGCGCTGGTCGGCGGGAATTCCGATACCGGTGTCGGTCACGGTGAATTTGAGCGCGCCCGCGACCGCCGCGCCGGACACGCGCTCGACCGACACCAGCACCTGTCCGTGCTGAGTGAATTTGATCGCGTTGCCGACCAGGTTGATCAAGATCTGGCTGAGCCGCAAGGGATCGCCGAGTACGACTTCGGGGATCTCGGGCGCGAACCGCACCATCAGTTCGAGGCGCTTTTCATGCGCGCGAATCGCAAGCGTCTCGAGCACCTTCTCGACACTGTCCTTGAGATCGAACTCGACCGCCTCGAGGTTGATGCGCCCGCTCTCGACCTTGGCGAGGTCGAGGATACTGTTGATCAACGCGAGCAACGCGCGGCCGTTGCTGATGACGGTGCTCAAGTATCTGCGCTGTTCGTCGCCGAGCGGGGTTTCCATCAGCAGATCGGCCATCCCGAGGATCGAGTTCATCGGCGTGCGAATCTCGTGCGACATGCTCGACAGAAACTCCGACTTGGCGCGCGAGGCCGCCACCGCCGCCTCGCGCGCGGCGACCAGTTCGCGCTGCGTCATCTTGAGATCCGCGATATCCCGGCAGATCGTCAGGCAGCACAGCTGGCCGTAGAGTTCCAGGTTGGTCGCTGACAGGAGCACTGGCCGCTCCGTGCCATCCTTCATTCGGAAAGCAACCTCGAGGTTCCTGACCTCGTTGGTCCGGGTGAGTTGATCGGCGAAGCGAATCATTTCGTCCGGATGAATCCACATGTTCAGATCGGCGAAATGATGGCCGACAGCCTCCTCCCGCGAGTAGCCGGTGCCCTTGACGAATTCCTGGTTAACATCGATATAAATTCCATTGACGCCGCTGAGGGTCATGCTGTCGAGGTTGGCGTCGAACAGTTTGCGGAAGGTCTCTTCGCTCTCGCTGAGCGCCTTGACCTGCCGCGACAAGTCCTCGCGCGCCGACAGCAGGTCGCGCTCGATCCGCTTTCTGGCCGTGATGTCGCGAATATACGCGACCACGCAAGGCTGACGGCCAAAGTCGAGCATCGCGGCCGAGATCAGCGTCGGGATTGGGGTATGGTCGCGGGATAGAAATTCGATCTCCATGTTGCGGATTTCGCCCTCGGCCGCCAGCGCGGCACTGAAGCGGTCGCGATCGGGCGGTTTGCTCCACACGCCGAGCTCGAGATCGGTCTTGCCAATCGTCTGCTCGAGGGTGCGCCCGCCGAGCCGCCGAAATTCCGCATTCACCGCCACGTATCTGCCGTCGTGCGCGCTAGCGACGGAGATTGCGTCGGGACTCACGTCGAAGATGGCGCGTAGGGCAGCCTCGCTTTCCTCGAGCTTGCGCGAGGCTTCCCGGGTCTGCGTGAGATCTCGAATCATCGCGACCACGCAGTCCTCGCCCTTGAGCTCGACGCGCACCGCCGACAGCATCGCCGGCATCAGGCTGCCGTCGGGCTTCAGGAAGTCGGCGTCGAGGTTGCGCACGATGCCTTCGGCGACAATGCGGGCGCGAAACTCCTGATGCACCGCTTCGTCGGCCCATAGCCGGCGCTGGCCCTGGTTGGAATCGTCGAGATCCTGTTGCCCGTAACCGAGCTGCGCGAACTGCTGATTGAAATCGATGTAAGCGCCGTCGGACAGCCGCGTCACCACGATAATGTCCAGGGTCGCGTCGAAGATCTTGCGCAGCGCCGCGTGGCTGGCGCGCAGGCTGGTCTCGACGCCTTTTATCTCGGTGATGTCCCTGACCATCGAAATCACGCACGGCTCGCCGTTCACTTCGGTGGTCGAGGCCGAGATGAGATGAGTCTCGTCGTCGGTGCCGTTCTTGCAGCGCTGCACGACTTCCATGTTCTTGACGTGGCCATCGCGTCGAAGGATCTCGACAAAGCGGACGAGCTGATCGTCGTGCCGCCACATCGCAAGCGCGATAATGCTGGCGCCCATCACGTCGTCGCGGGTGTAACCGGCGACATCGTAGGCCTCGTTGACGGCGATGAAACGTCCGTCGACCAGGCTGTTGATTGCGATGTTCTCCGGTGAGGCCTCGAAGACCTTCCGCAGCATCGCCTCGCTGGCTTGCAGTTGGGAATGATCGCGTTCACGCGCCGCGGCGGCTTCCGTGCGCAGAGCTATCTCGCTAATGAGCAAACGCTGGTTATCGGCCAGCGCCGCAACTTGATCGGCAAACTTTCGGCGATAGCGCGCGCCATGGATCGCAGCTATCTGCGCTATCGTCATCGCGGCAACGATCCGGGTCCAGTCGAGCGCCAGGCCCGAATCCAGATCAGCGGCGTGCATCGAGTAGCCCAACATCGCAATGACGCCACTCGCGCCGAGCGCCGCCTGCCAGCGCGGACTCCACGGAAGCAGTGCGCCCGCGGCAAACAAACACAACACAATCGACGCGACCAGCACGTCGCAGTTGCCGTCGATTAATGCAATCCGGGCAGTGCTCGCGATAATCGCCATGCAGACCAACAGCGCCATCGCGCGCCAGTTACGCATCGGAGCCGGCGTCGCCCGGCCGGAACTGTGCGACGCTTCGATCTGAGGGTCCACACATCAACAGCAAGCAAGTCCAATGCCCTCACAAGCCATGGCAATGATTTGCTATCGCAACCCGAGGCTGACTTCGGTGTTCGAACTTTTGCGCGGTCGCAGAGAGTGTCCCGAAATGAGTTGGCCGGCAGCGAAACTCTCAGCCGCTCAGCGCCGCCTCGAAATCCTCGAGCAGGTCGTCGCTCGATTCGAGCCCGACCGACAGCCGCACCAGACCGTCGCCAATTCCAGTCCGCGCGCGATCGGCCGCCGACATGCCCGAATGCGACGTGGTTGACGGCCGCGTGATCAATGTCTCGACGCCACCGAGACTCGGCGCGCTGATTGGAATCGTCACGCGATCGATGAAGCGCTGTGCCGCGTCGAGGCCGCCTTCGAGCTCGAAGCTCAGCACGCCGCCGAAGCCGTCGAACAGCTCGCACGCGCGGAGATGATTCGAATGGCTCTCGAGGCCGGGATAGTTCACACGCGCGACCGCGCGATGCTGCTCGAGCCATCGCGCGAGCTTGAGCGCGCTCTCGTTCTGATGGCGCACGCGCACCGCGAGCGTCTTCATCCCGCGATGTAGCAGGAAGCATGCGTGCGGATCGAGGCTGCCGCCAAAGTGGTTCAGCGTATGCGTGATGCTCTCGACCAGGTCGGCGCGCCCGATCACGGCGCCCGCGACGATATCGGTGTGGCCGTTGAGATACTTGGTGCCGCTGTGGATTGAGAGGTCGAAGCCGATTTCCGCCGGGCGAAAATTAATCGGGCTCGCGAAGGTATTGTCGATGATCGAGAGCAATCCATTCGCGGCGGCGAAATCCACCGCCGCTTGCAAGTCGCTCACTTGAAGCAGCGGATTCGACATCGCCTCGACGTAGATTGCCCGGGTGTTGGGACGAATCGCCTCGCGCCAGGTGGCCGGCTCGTCGCCGTCGATAAAATCGACCGACAGCCCGAGGCGCGGGAACTCGTCGACGAACAGATCGTGGGTGCCGCCGTAAACGCAATCCTGCGCGAGCAGATGTCCGCCGCCGCCGAGAACGGTGAGCAGCGTCGCCGATATCGCCGCCATCCCGCTGCCCGCGACCAACGCCGCCTCGGCGTTCTCGAGCGCCGCGAGCTTGGCGTGCAACACCGCGTGATTGGGCGTGTTGTTGAGGCGGATGTAGCGGAGGTCGTGGTAGCTGGTCTGGCCGGCGTACTCGTAGGTCGAGGATTGAAAAATCGGCATCGTGACGGCGCCGCCGATGAGCGGCTCCGGCTCGCCGGCGTGAATCAGCTTGGTGTCGAGCCCTTTGATCAGTCGCGCCATGCCACGACATCTATCATTCGGCGCGTCAGGGAAAATAGGTGTCGGTGGGCTTACCGTCGGGGCCGGCCACATTGCCGGCGACGGGTCCTCCCGGCAGTGCGGTACGTCCGAACAGCGCCGCGACTTGATCGCTATATAGTAGATGCCAGCGCGGATCGTTCCTGACGACGTCGGCGCCCTTGTCGTGCACGCCCATCAGCACGTAGTCGTGCGGATACGCTTCCAGCAGATGGTCCGCGCCCGGCATCCCGTAAAAAAAAATCGCGTAGTCGCCTTCCTGCTTGTCGGTGTAAACCAGCTCGCCGCGCGGGTCGATATAGACTTTGAACGCGTCGCCCATGTGCCACAGCACGTACGAGCCCCATTCGAACTTCGGAAGGAGGTTGCCGTGAAGCTGGTGCTGCTGCATGAACGCGAGTGCGCCGGTCGGCATCGGCTTCCAGGTTTTGAGTTGGTTCGAGAAAGTTCCACCGACGAGCGCGAGCGCAAGCGCGCAAATCNCCAACAACAATGCGGGCGGTTCGTTGTCGTCCAGGGCCGGCGCGCCAGCCTTGTTCTCGGTACCGCGCGCCAGTGCCAGACTGGCGTGACGCGCCAGCGGAATCGCGACCGCGATCACGCCGACCGCCACGTTGCGCGCGGCATAGAAGGCGGCGCCGATAAAGATGGCCGCGACCGCGAGCAGGGCGGCGTCGCCGAGGTCGGGAGCCAACGCGACCGCCGCGATGAACCCGGCAAACATCAGCATCGGCGCCACGTACTGAAGCAGCGCCTCCGGCGAACTGCGCCAGTTCGATAGCATCATCGTCGCCAGCGGCACCCAGTCGGCGATCACTCGCCGAATCAGCGGGTCGCCGACCGAATGCGCCACGCCCGTCCACAAGCCCATGCCGAACGGATTGAGTATCGTGGCCGCCGCGCATCCAAGCGTGACCATCGCGAGCCGCCACGCCGACTGCATGCGACTCGCGTCAAGCATCCAGGCCTGGACGAACATGACCGCGCTCGCGATGCCCATCGCGCCGAGACCGACGATGTAACCGCCGTGAAAATTCGCCCACAACGCGAACATCGGGATCAGCGGCCATAGCGTCGCGTCGCGCCGATAAACCTCGATCGCCAGCGCCATCATGACAACCGCGATCATCATGAAGGTGAAGAGCTGCGGGCGAAATTGCATCTGGGTGCAGATCGCGACGGCGCTGAGAATCAGTGTCAGCCGTTGTACTCGCGCCGCCGCGCCGGTGGCGGAAATCCCGATCGCCAGTGCAATTATTAGGATGCTCGAGCAGATCAGCTTCAGCAGCTTGAGGCCGAAGACGCCGAGATGCGCGTAGAAAAAAGCCAGCGCCACCTGCGACAGCCATTCGTGATTGTGCCACGGCGCGCCGGCCGCGCTGTAGGAGTAAGTGTCGAAGCGCGGGATGTGGCCAGTGCGGAGAGTCGTCTGGCCGGTCAGCATGTGAATCCACAGGTCCGGCTCGGCGAAATTGTCAGCAGTCGTGAGCGCAATCGACAGGACTACGGTCCATGGCGACGCGGACAGCAGCGAGTAGCGCGAAGGCTCAACTGGCTTTGCCACGGGAATTTCGGCTAGGGGAAAATCCGTGGAGGCGAATCTCGAACGATAGGAACGCCGAGGATCCTGGCAGCGGCCGAATCGTCGCGCGCATAAAGCAGCGCGATGTTGTCGCGATAGACCAGCTTCCAATCCTTGCTGTCGTTCATCAGCGGAACGGCCTTGGCGTCGGGCGCGAGCATCACGAAATCATGTGGATACGACGCGAGCACCGCCGCCGCGCGCTCCCGGTTATGCTGAAAATCCTCGAAGTCTTGCGCGATGCGGTCGGGATAAATCATTTCGAAACGAGAATCGATGAAAACGCGGTTTTCTGGAGCGCGGTGATAAATGATGTAGTCGGTCCACATCAGCGGCGTCAGGACGTTGCCGCGAAGATCGTGCTCGGTGATGAACGCCAAGGCCCCCGCCGGCGGCGTAAACATAAAGTCGATGGCCGGCGAGAAAACACCGAGTCGAATCGCGAGCACGACTGCCAGCAACGCGAGGACGCCTTGCGTGAGCCAGCTCGCTCTCGGAGCTGACTCGGGGTCGGCTGCTGCCGGCGTGCGGCGATATATAGCGATTGAGAGATGGCGAGCCAGCGGCGCGGCCGAGGCGATCAACGCAAGGGGAAAATTCCGAAACATCGAAATCGCACTGGCAATCATGGCAGCAGCGACCGTCAGCAACGGAAAATCATCGCCAAACGGAGCGACTGCGACGCTTAACAGCATCGCGGCGAACATCAGCACGAGCTCGAGGTCGAACAGGTAAGAGAAATTCGGCATCCGCCAAATTTCCACCATCGCCCACCGCAGGCTGTGCCACTCGACAATGTCGGACATCATCGGGGGCCGCGACAACGTGCGCAGGACCGAACGCCAGATTGCGAAACCGTACGGATTGATCAGGGTTGCGAGTGCCGACGCCGCCGTTATCGCGCCAAGATACAATGAGTGAGAAAGACCGCGGCGCGCGATCAGGTCCCGCACGGCCACCGCCCCGGTGTAGAGGCCGAGCGCGCCAAGTCCCACCACGAATCCGCCGTGAAGGTTGCACCACAAGATCAGCATCGGGATCGCGAGCCACAGCGGAGCGCGGCGGCCGAAGTTATCGCGCGCCAGCATCCACACCAGCGCGGACAACATCGCGAAGGTGAAAATCTGGGGACGAAACTCGATTGCCGGCACGACGATGGAAGTCGTGAGCGCGAGCACTATGAATTGGATTGGGATCGCGGCGGAGGTCTCGGCGACAGCTCCGGCGATAGACACGATCATCACCGATGCGCAGACGAAGCGGACCAGCTTTAGCCCGACCACGCCCAGGTGCATGTACATCCAGGCGAAGATCGCTTCGGACAAGTACTCGTGATTAATCCAGATGGGTGCGTTGACTGAATACGCGTAGGGATCGTGGACCGGCAGATGGCCGCCGGCGATCATATCAGCGCCCGAACGCAGATGTCCCCACAAATCCACGTCGGCGGTGTTAGTGCCGCAGGCCGCAACGATTAGCAGCGCAACCATCGCCGGCGCAAAGCCGAGCAACGACGGCGCGCGCCGTTCGACAGTTCGAGATTCCGCCCGCGCCTCTGAATACTCGACAACCGGCACTGCAGAAACGATATCTACAATGTTGCGCAACGTGTCCTCGCCTCAGCTCCTCTACCCTACCGCCGACGCCGATGAGCAGCACTTACTATGCCAGATTCGTCCGGGCTTAAAATCCACCTGAACTTTGATCTGCGACGATTTTGATGCGTCGTTCGATCCCAGGCCATGTTGCATCGACGCAACAGATTCGGCCCGTCCACATATGTGCATGAAGGCCGGATTGCGGCCGAGGCGCAATCCATCGCGGCCGGCGGGTTGCTGAAACGAAGCCCCGGCTCAGCTAAGTTGGAGCGCATTGAGAAGCGGGATGACACTATGACTGGGTGGCGGAAACCCGCACTGGCGAGCGTGGAGCCGGGTCATGGCGCGGCCTCTATCCGGTCGACGGCGAGTCCCGCGCGACCGACCAACGCGCGCTCTCTTCTCAGGTATGCGCCGGCCTTCGTGCTGCTTGCGGCGGTCATGGCGGACACGATTCAGGTGGCGGATACCGATCTCTGGATGCATGTCCGGTTCGGTCAAATCGTGCTCCATACCGGCCACTTGATCCGGAGCGATATCTTCTCGTACTCGGCGCCCGGGGCGCCGTGGTTCAACCACGAGTGGCTCGCGGACGTCGTGATGGCGTTGTTTTACGGAGCTGGGGGTGTGGTCGGGCTCAAGCTGATGAAGTTCTTGTGCGCGGCGGCGACGATGGCGCTGCTCGCGATTGGCACCGCCGAAACCGGCGCGGATTATCCGGCACAGTTGGCCGCTCTCATGTTGGCGGCACTGGGACTCCGGCTCCAAATTCAGTTTCGGCCGCAGTTATTCGATTACATCTTCCTGAGTGCGCTGCTCGCGATGCTCGCCCGCGAGAGCCGCGGCCGCCGAGCGCGCTTGTGGCTCGCGATCCCCATGATGGCAGTATGGGCGAATCTTCACGGCGGATTTTTGATAGGGCTGGTCGTGCTCGGCCTCTACGCCGCAGTGGTGGGTGTGCAGGACTGGCTGGCGGGGCGCCGGTGCCGGCGCGCGATATCCCTCGGCGCGCTTACCTCCGCCGCGCTGCTCGCGACTTTGATCAATCCGTTCGGCATCCACGAATTGTACGTCGTGCTAGGCAAGTTCAGTGAACCGATCCTCACCTTGAATCGGAACGTGGAGTTCCAGAGCCCTCTTTATTTGCTGACTACGAGTGACAGTCGGCTCGGCCTCTTTTATGCCTGGCTGTTTCCTATCGCGATAACGATAGGCGCTCTGATCACCTTTGCTCTGACGCCTCGACGCGAGGATTTCGCGCTGATGGCGGTGGCGGTGATGATGATCTGCGCGTCGCTCTATGCAGTGCGCAACATGGCGTTCGCGGTGATCGCCTGCACCGCGCCGCTAGCGGGGCATCTGCAGCTCGTGACTGTCTCGGCGAGGAGACGCGGCGCTGAGCCTCCGCGCCATGATGCGGTTGCGAGCGCTTCGGGCCGGGCTCAGCTGCTCGCGCTGGCGTTGGCCGTTTTCCTGGCCGCCTCTACTAAAATATTTTCCCCGCGGTTGCGGATCTACATGGACTATCCGGTGGGAGCGGTCGCGTTCATGCAGCGCAACCACCTGTCCGGCAACATCCTGTCGACCTATGCGTGGGGCGGGTACATCATCTGGCACGACGTGCCGCCCTCGAAGGTGTTTTTCGACAGCTTTGACGAGCGTTATCCGCAAAGCGTGCAGTACGACTACATGCGCTTTACCACGGGTGGCTCTGGCGACACCCAAGTGCTCGATCGCTATCCCCACGACTATGTGCTCGTGCCCGCCTCTTCCTATCTGGATCTCTTGATGGCGAAGCGGAGCGATTGGGCGCCCATCTACCGCGATCCAGTATGCGTTCTGTTCGCGCGCCCCGGTTCGGCGGCAGCGGCGCGCGTGTCGGTCACAGCAGTTGCGCCACCGAGCGAATTTCCATAGGCGCGAGTGTGGTCGCGGCCGCGCGCTTTCGCCGGGTCGATCGCGCCGGTAATCTAGTCGCGTGAAAGCTCTCGTAATTGGCGGCGGCATTATCGGTAGTTCGGTCGCGTGGCGGCTTAAGTCCGACGGAGTCGAGGTCAGTGTCTTCGAGCGCGGCCGTCTCGGGCTCGAGGCTTCGTGGGCGGCGGCTGGACTGATCGGGCCGCAGGCTGAAGCGCACGAGCCCGGCGCGTTTTTCGATCTCGCGCTCGCGGGCAAGCGTTCTTTCGACGCGATCGTCGAGCGCCTCACCGCCGAGAGCGGCGTCGATCCGGAGTACGATCAACAAGGTGTGCTCTACGTTGCCTTCGACGACGCGTCGCGCGCCGAGCTGCAGTCGCGCGCGCGATGGCAGCGCGCGGCCGGCGGTGACGTCGAGGAGTTGTCGCCGCGCGAGGCGTTCAGGCTCGCGCCGGTGCTCTCGGAAAAAATCATCTTCGCGCTGCATATGCCCGGCAATCGGCGGGTCGAGAACCGCAAGCTCACGCTGGCCTATATCAACGCGGCGACTCACGCCGGCGTGGATTTTCGCGAGGGCGCCCGCGTCAATTCGATTGCAATCGAAGGCGGGCGCGCGACCGGCATCCTGCTGGCGGACGGATCGCTCGAGACCGGCGACGTCATCATCAATGCCGCCGGCGCATGGGCGGGCGACATCCGCGGCCTCGAGGACGACCGCATCCACTTCTACCCGGTGCGCGGCCAAATCTTGTGCTTCGACGCACGCCCCGGCCTGATCGGCCCTTCGATTTTTTCAACCAATGGAATAGTGGTGCCACGCCGCGACGGCCGTATCCTCGCCGGCTCGATCTTCGAAGAGGCGGGCTTCAACAAGTCCGTCACGCTCGACGGGATGGAACGAATCCTGCGCGCGGTGCGCGCGATGGTCCCGTCGATCGCCTCGATTCCTTTTCGCGAAGCATGGGCCGGTCTGCGCCCCGCCAGCGACGACTTGCTTCCGGTGCTGGGCGCGTCGCCGACAGTCCCGAACGTCCTCTACGCCGCCGGCCACTTCCGCAGCGGCATCCTGCTGTCGGCGCTGACCGGCGAAGTGATCGCCGACCTGGTCAAAGGGCGTCAGCCGTCGGTCGATCTCACGCCATTTTCACCCGCGCGCTTCCGCAACGGCACGGCGCGAGTGGTAAAAATTGCCGACATGATATGACGGCACTCGGACTAGTCCGCGATTTGTTTTTCCGCTCGAAGATCGACGCGGTCGCCGCCGCGCTCGGGACGGAAGTCGAGTACGCGTCATCGCTCGAGGCGGTGGCCGCACGATGCGCCGCGACGCATCCGTCGATCATTTTTACCGATCTCTCCGACGCCGCGTTTCCCGCGCTCGAGACTCTTAAACAAATCCGTACCGCAGCTCCCAGCGCGCGCGTCATCGGATTTGCTTCGCACGTCGATCTAAAATCTCTAAAGGCCGCCCGCGAAGCGGGTTACGAACTGACGCTCTCTCGCAGCGAATTCACCGCCCAACTCCCGGTCTTGCTGAACGCTTCGTCGCGCTGACTTTCAGTTAGACTTCCTTTGTGTTGAGTTGGGTCGCGTGCATTGAGCTGGGCCGCGGAACCTCTCCCCTAACCCTCTCCCTTCTGGAGAGGGGAACCGGAGCGTTCAGACAAATGCAGCGCGTGCATCCTCCTGCAATCTCCACATAGTCAAAGCCGATAAATGCATATATGTGCATATATCTGAGATGACGAGAGAGAAAAAAGTTCTCTTCGATAGACTTGCAATCTTATAGCGACATTGATAAGTACTCGCTCGGTTCACCAAAGCCTGTACTTTCTACCGAGGTCGCAACGACCTCAATGAGCCGTCGACATAGCCGTTTCGAAGTGAAGTGACTGTCCGGAGTCTCGCGTAAGACCGTAAAACCCGCGACGCGACCGGGTGTGGATGTGTGTCCGCGCGATGCGAACGTGCGCGGATGCCGCGGAACAGCCTCGCCTTGCGATTTGAAAATCGTAATGCCGGGAAAAGGAGTTGGGAATGAAGACTCGAACCGCTTTCGAAGTAGTTGGATTGATCCTTTGCGCGATCGCGATCGCGCCCCCTCCCAACGCAAGCGCGGGCCCCGCCAATCGCCGCGCCTCGACGCAGCCGCCACCGAACTATCCCATCAACCTCGACGGCTTCGGGGCGCCGCTGCCGGCGGTCGCGAGCAGCAACCACGACCTCACGATCTTCGCGACCGGTCAGCTCAACTTCAAGGAAATCGAAGAGCTGCCCCAGCTGGGACCGCTATTTAATGGCACCACCTGCACCGGATGCCATTCGCAACCGGCGACCGGCGGCGGCGGACTGTTCATCAACGAGATCCGCGTGCGGAACAACACCGATCCCGGCCCGGTGCACATCTTCGCGGTGGACAACATGATGCGCAACGGCGCGCAGTCGCAGGGGGGCACGCCGATCTTTGCTAACGGAATAGCGGCCGAGCCGCTCGGATGCCAAATCACGGTTCCCGGATGCCAACTGTCGGCATGCCAGCAAGAGGAGGCCTCGCGCACCACCTTCAATACCAGTCTGCCGACCTGCGATCCGACCAGCGCGGATTTCCAAAGCGGCGGTAACTGCGTGGTGGGACGCGCCGCGCTGCCGCTGTTCGGCGACGGCCTGGTCGAGGCGGTTTCCGATCAAACGTTGATCCAGGAGGCTCAAAGCGAACCTCAGTCCGTGCGCGGTACGGTCAAGATGGTCACCGAAAATTTCCTCAGCACCGCGCATGTCGGCCGCTTCGGATGGAAAAACGATCACGTATTCCTGCGCGGCTTTGCCGGCGACGCCTATCTGAATGAGATGGGAATCTCGAACCCGGACAATCCGGTCGACACCAGTAGCTGCGCGCTTGGCGTCACCCAGTATGGCATCGCACTCGAGGACACCGGCATCGAGGACACGACCGATCCCGACGGCGAAGCCGACATCGACCGCTTCTCCGACTTCATGCGCGCGCTCGCGCCGCCGCCAACGATTCCGCAAAACTTGTCGGCGCAGCGTGGCGCAAAGCTGTTCTCGCAATTGGGATGCGTCGGGTGTCACGCGCCGTCGCTTACCACGGCGTCCAACCCGGCCTCATTCATACCTCCGTCGACGGGCGGTATCGCGATCAGCTCGACGCTGAATCAGGCGTTGGCGCAGAAGACGTTCCATCCGTATGGCGACTTCCTGCTGCACGATATGGGCGCGCTGGGCGACGGCATAACCTCGGGCGCTGCGGGACCGACGATGATGCGTACGTCTCCGCTGTGGGGACTGCGCGCCAAATCTATTTTCCTGCACGACGGCCGCGCCGCCGATTTGCCGACCGCAATTTCGCTGCACGACGGCCAGGGCAAAGCAGCGTCGCAAGCGTTCCANGCGCTACCGGCGTCGCAGCAGCAGGATCTACTGAACTTCCTGAGCGCGCTGTAGCAGATCCGGCTCTTCGCCTCCCCCGTTCGATGGGGGAGGCCGACGCTCGTCTTCGAGCGCCGGGTGGGGACGAAATTTCCTGGTTTTGCGCGCTCGTCAGAATGTGCGGCGCACCAGGCAACCGCGCCGCACAGATGTCCTCCACCCTAACCCTCCCCAACCAACGGGGGAGGGAATAAGCACGAAAGAGGAGGGAATAGGCGCGCGCAGAAACTCGGATGGCCCGTGATCGGCGCCGCCAACGACGCCGGGGGCTTCGACGTCCTGCTCTGCGCGCCAACGAATGGTGACGTCCAGCCGTAGCACCAATCCTCATTGCCAACGATTTGACCTCTGCAGTTCGTTCGTCAGATGAGCAATTCACAAACAGAACCGAAACCCGCAGGAAAAAAAGAAATTCCAAGTGACGCGTTTGGTTAAAAACTATCTAAGGGATAACCAGCAAGACGCGAAACCGCCTTTTTGCCGCCTTCGAAAGACCCGGACCATATCCAGGTTAGAGCTTGCCGCAAGCGTGCCCCTTGTCTAGAAGTCGGTTTCGAATCAAGAGCAGATACGGAATTTCCGGACTGAAAGGCGTTTAACCCACGCGAACATCCGGGCACTCCTCAGAGCCGAGTAGCTGCGCGTGGCTGAATGAGAGGGGATGCGATCATGCGCCATCAGTTTCGTGTTGCGATCCTGATATCGGTATTGATCGGAGCAATCTTTTCGACCGCTTGCCGCGCGGGAGCCGAGAGCTATTGCGCGAAAACACGGCTATGCGCCGATCCGGGCGATGGATTGGTCAACGATGGCTACTACGTCGGCCATGACGAGCCGGCGCTGCTCTTCTATTCGGCCACTCCGGGGTCCGGAAATTCGAGCCTTTACTACGTGACGTTGCCGAAGGAGCCGACCGAGTCTGCCGCCGCGGGTGGCGTCAACAGCTTCAGGTTGTACACCGCCTTCTGGCTGGGGATGGCGCTGTGTGACAGCCAGTCGGCGCCCGAATTCACGCACAACCAGTGCAAGCCGGACAGCGACACAAATATTTTCGACGGCTCCGATCCCACCATGCCCGACTACGCCGGTCATCGGCCCGGCGGCGCTTATATGGAGTTACAATTCTATCCGCCCGCCACCTCGGCCCAAAATCCACCCAGTTGCGATCCCAACAAATGGTGCGCGGCGCTGACGATTGACAGCTTCTCCGCCGACCAGACCGTTACCCCCGAGACCTTCAACAACTTCGATTGTGAGGTTGATTACGGCGACGAGCCGGCCAACCTCGCATGGGTGACGCGCAGCGGCAATGCGACCGCTTCGGACGCACTGATCAACTTGTCATTTCCTGAGCCACCCGTCACCAGCGACGTGATGCTGATGAACCCCGGCGACGAACTGGCGGTAAGCATCAGCGACACCACGGCTGGTGTGCAGGCGTCGATCACCGACTTCAGCACCGGGCAGCAGGGCACGATGACAGCCAACGCGGCGCATGGGTTTCAGCAGGTGGTGTTCGATCCGAACGCCGAGTCCTGCACCACCAATCCGTATACGTTCCGTGCTATGTTTGCGACCTCGAGCCCGCAAACACGGGTCTGGACCGCGCATACCTACAACGTCGCCTTCTCGATGGAAATCGGCCATCAGACCCAGAGCGGCTACGCTGGCGGAACCTACGGCGACACCACCTTCCAGGGACCCTCATACGTGCACGATTGGCCTGGCAGTTTGCCGCCGTCGATCGATTCCACCGTACATCCAACCTCGATCGCGTTCCCCAGTCCGCAATTCGTGCCTACCGGCGGGCGCGGATCGGCACAATACGACGGCGTCGCCTTCGAGGCCGACATGCCGGTATTCGAAAGTTCTGACGCTCAAATGTGCGTCACGTCGACTGGCGTGAATTGCACCAATCCGCCGGAGGGGGCGGCGTTCTATCCGATTTATTCGACCGCGAGCGCCGGCGCGGTTTCATGCGTTTGGCATTTCGGCGACACGCAGATTGCCAACACCAGCGACCTCTTTGGCGGCGATTCGACGGTCGAGTATGGGCCCCTGCTCGATACCTTCTTCGCGGGATTGGGGTTCCGTTTCGAAAACTATCAGAACCCGCTGGACGACAATCCGTGTCCGTACCTCGTGGTCATACCGCCCAATGTCAGGACGATCCCGCAACCGATTCCGCCCGAGGAGATATTCTTCAACGAGCTGTTGATCTTCGAGGAAGAAGTTACGCTGGTCACCGAAGGCGTGCCGATAGAGCAGGTGGCGCGCTATGGCGAGGTGTTGAACGACTATCTGATCGGGTCAATCCTGCAGACGGAGTTTGGAATCGGCACTGGTCCTGTGGGTGGCGGCCCGTCCGGCGGCAACTAAAGGAATCGTGAATCCTGCGGCAGTTCGCATTATAAATTTCTTTTGGAGCGCGCGGCGGTGATATAAATTTTGGATGCCCACCGTTCTTGACGATTTTCATCCTGCGGTTCGCGCGTGGTTCGAGCGGCGCTTCGATGCGCCCTCGCGGGCGCAGGAACTCGGATGGCCCGTAATCGGCGCCGCCAACGACCCGTCCGGCTTCGACGTCCTGCTGTGCGCGCCGACCGGCAGCGGCAAGACGCTCGCCGCGTTCATGTGGGCGATCAACGGCCTGGTGATCGATGCAGCGCGCGACGCGCTTCGCGACGAAGTTTCGGTGCTGTACGTTTCCCCGCTCAAGGCGCTCGCCAATGACATCCGGCTCAATCTCGAAGAGCCGCTGCACGGCGTGCGCGACACCGGCGCCGAGTCGAGCCTCGATCTTTCGCGCATCCGCGCCGGCTTGCGCACGGGCGACACATCCGCCAGCGAGCGCACTGCGATGCTCCGGCGGCCGCCGCATATTCTGGTCACGACGCCCGAGTCGCTGTTCATCCTGCTGACCTCGCCCAAGTTCCGCGAGAAGCTCGCCGGCGTTCGCCACGTGATTGTCGATGAACTCCATGCGCTCGCGGGAAACAAGCGCGGGGCGCATCTCGCGTTGACGCTGGAGCGCCTGGAGCGCTTCGTGACGAGTCGCGGTAATGCGCGGCCGAATCGAATCGGGCTGTCGGCGACGTTGAATCCAATCGAGAAGCTGGCGGGATTCCTGGCCGGCTACGAGGTGACACGCGACGGCGCTCGTTCGCCGCGTCCGATTAAAATAGTTCGCGCCGACGATCGCGTGCGCGAGATGGATTTGCAGGTCATCGCGCCGGGGCCCGAGCTTGGACCGCTCGCGACGCATCCGCATTGGGAAGCGATGTACGACGAGGTCGCGCGGCTCATCGGGGAGCATCGCACGACGCTGGTTTTCACGCTGAGCCGGCGCCACGCGGAGCGGGTCGCGCTCAATCTGCAGAAGCGGCTCGGCACCGACGCCGTGATGGCGCATCATGGCAGCCTCGCGCGCAGCGAGCGATTGATCGCCGAGCAACGCCTCAAGCGCGGCGAGTTGAAAGCGATCGTCGCGACCGCGTCGCTCGAACTTGGTATCGACGTTGGCGCGGTCGAGCTCGTATGCCAGCTCGATACGCCCAAATCCATCTCGGCCGCGATTCAGCGCATCGGGCGATCGGGGCACAGCCTCGGCGCCACACCGAAGGGCCGCTTCTTCGCGCTCACCACCGACGATTTGCTCGAATGCGGGGCGGCGGTGCGCGCGATTCGCCGCGGGCATCTCGACGAAGTTGAAATCCCGATGGGATGCGTCGATATCGCGGCGCAGCAAATCGTGGCGATCGCCGCCGAGGAAGACGAAATCTCCGAAGCCGATCTGCTGCGCGTGCTTCGCAGCGCGTACAACTTCGGCGATCTCGACGCCGCCAAGCTGCGGCATCTGCTCGAACAACTCGCCGCCGAACTGCCCGAGCGAGTCATGGGCGCGGCGCCGAAAATTTTCTTCGATCGGGTCAACGCGCGCGTGCGCCCGCGCCGATCCGCGCGGCTGTCGGCGATCACGTCGGGCGGCACGATCCCGGAAGCCGGCAACTATGACGTCGTGATCGAGTCCGAGGGCCGCAAGGTCGGCGACGTCGAAGAGGACTTCGCGCAGGAGTCGTCGCGCGGCGACGTGTTCTCGCTCGGATCGATGCCGTGGCAGATTCAGCGCAGTTCGCGCGGACGCCTGATGGTCGAGCCGGCGCCCGGGATGGCGCCGACGCTGCCGTTCTGGCTGACGGAGGCGGGCGGCCGCTCACCGGCGATGTCGGCGGAGATCAGCGATCTGCGGCATGAGATTTGGAATCGTCTCGAGCGCAACGAGTCGGCCGAAGAATGGCTGATGGATGAATGCGCGATGTCGGAGCGCGCGGCGACGCAAGCTGCCGACTACGTTCGCCGCGGAGTCGAAGCGCTTGGCGCGATCCCCGACGATAAGACCGTCGTCGTCGAGCGCTTCTTCGATGGCCTCGGCGGCACGCAAATCGTCATCCACACGCCGTTCGGGATTCGCCTCAATCGCGGGCTTGGCCTCGCGATTCGAAAACGCCTGTGCCAGTCGTTCGATTTTGAGATCCAGGCGTCGGCGATCGATGACGGCGTGCTGCTCGCGCTGAATTCGCGCCACAGTTTTCCGCTCGACACGCTGTTCAGCATGTTGAAGGCGCGCAACGCGCGTGACGTGCTGATCCAGGCAGTGCTGGCGGCGCCGATGTTCGAAGTACGGTTCCGGCATGTCGCGACGCGCGCGCTCGCCGTCATGCGTTCGTCGCGCGGCAAAAAGGTGCCGGCCTGGATTCAACGCCTGCGATCGCAGGAGCTGCTGTCGTCGATTTTTCCCGGCCAGCAGGCTTGTTTCGAGAACCGGCCGGGCGCGATCGAACTGCCGGACCATTTTGTGATCCAGGAAACGATTCGCGAATGCCTCGAGGAATCCACCGACCTGCCGCGCACAATCCAGCTACTCGAAGGGATCGAGAGCGGCGCGATTCGCACGGTCGCCGTTGANGCGATCGCGCCGTCCGTGTTTGCGCATCGCCTGCTGCTTGCGTGGGACTACTCATTTCTCGACGACGGCGAGCGCGCCAATCGGCGTTCGCGGACCGTGACGATGAATCGCGGCATGGCTGAGGACGTGTTCCGCAAGGAGGACCTGTCGGACTTGCTCTCGGCGGAAGCGGTCGATGCGGTCGTTGCCGAAGTGACGGGGCGCACAGCCGGGCGCAAGCCGCGTTCGCGCGATGAGTCGTACGAATTGATTCGCGCGCATGGCTCGTTGACGCTGGCCGAGGTCGAAGAACGCGTCGGCGAGGGTGCGCGCGCGATGCTGGCGGAGTTGGACACTGAGGGAAGAATCGCGCGCGTCAGTCTGGCCGGCGAATCAGTGGAGAGAATTATCGTCAGCGAGGATAAACAAATCTTCGCCGCCGCATACGATGGAGGACCCAACGACGAGGCGGCGCGTGCCGAACTGGTACGCCGTGCGTTGAAGACTAGCGGGCCGACGACTGCCGATGAGGTCGCCACGCGATTGAGCATAAAGATGTCGGCAGTCGAGCAGAGTCTCGCGGCGTTGGAGGGGCAGGGCGCGATTTTTCGCGGTCACTTCACGCGCTCCGACACGATTCAGTGGTGCGACCGCTACAATCTCGAACGGATCCATCGCATGACGCTGGCGCGTGTGCGCGCCGAAATCGAGCCATGCGCGGATCACGAATACGCGGCGTTCCGGCTCCGATGGATGCACGTCGGCGGCACTGAGCTTCCCGCGGATCAGAGCGGTGTCGCGACGGTGCTCGATCAACTTTCAGGAATCGCGGCGACGCCGGAAATTTGGGAACACGCCATACTGCCGGCGCGAATCGCGGGCTACCGGCCCGAGATGCTCGACCTGGTCTGCATGAGCGGCCAGATGAAGTGGGTCGCAGTGCCGGGCGAGAGTGTCGAGGGTGCGCATCCGGCGAGTGTGCCGTCGCGGATTACGTTCGTCGCGCGCAAGGCGAGTTTGTTCGTGCCGCATGAAGTGCAAGCCGTCGAAGATGCGAAGCAGCAGGCCGTGCTGGAGGCTCTAGGAGCCGCCGGCGCGCAATATCTCGATGAGGTCGCGGAGCGCGCGAACGTATCCGAGCGCGACGCGTTGTCGGCGCTGTGGCGGATGGCGGCGCAGGGCCGCGTCAGCAACGACAACTTCGCGCCGCTTCGGATGTTCGCCGACGATCGCGGCGCCGAGCGCGCGCTCGAGTCGGTCGCGCGCCGCGTGACGACTCGTCACGACGCCGCGGTTCGCGCGCGGCTGAAGTCGAGCCTCGCGGGACGCTGGTCGCTGATGCGCGCCGGTGACGATGCCGGCGACGCGCGCGATCTCGCGCTCAAATTGCTCGAGCGGCACGGGATTCTCGCGCGGGAGATGCTCGGAATCGAATCGACGCACATCTCGTGGAGCGAGATCGCGTTCGAGCTGCGCCGGCTGGAATATGGCGGCGCGATTCGCCGCGGATGGTTCGTGCGATCGCTGTCGGGGGAGCAGTACGCG
>JGI12635J15846_10001744_pt1 | contig 18949 bp, 15 predicted proteins | sample BlaSpr_A8_OM2_M2_FD_15846 | JGI IMG/M metagenome (IMG submission 15846) | reverse complement strand
AATGGCCAACTGCTTTTCCAGCCGACACAAACGGCTTGTCCGGGGCACTTTATGGCGGGAAATTTCGACAAATGCATTCATTGTAATGCCTCGCTTGGGAGCATGCAGGCAATCACAATGTGGTTGCTGACCTTTCCGCGGCGTTGGTTCTGTCAGCATATCGCTGTAAACGTTTTGCCCACTGCATGGCTTGGATCACAGCTGCGTTTGAATCGGATGGAAACGATTGTCCACGGCCTCCCTCGGACCGACCTCGTTCGGATTAGCACAATTCCCTCAAAACCTTTGTTTGCCTTCGTCGGACGCCTTGTCACCACGAAAGGAGTTCGCGTATTGCTCGAAGCGGCCCAACGGCTCAAAGCAAAAGGATTAGAATTCAAGGTAAAGATTGCGGGACAGGGTCCAGATCGAGGCTTGCTGGAAGATTTTTCGCGCGAACTCGGCCTCCAGAATTGCGTGGAATTTTTAGGATATGTTTCCCCTGAAGCTTTGTCCGAAGTTCTATCGAACGCTTCAGCAGTAGTTATGCCATCCCTTGCGGGTGAGGTTTTTGGCTTATCTGCAGCTGAAAACATGTCAAATGGAAAACTGGTGATCGCTTCCGACTTGGGATCGCTTTCGGAAGTCATCGGTGATTCGGGCATGATTTTCCCTGCCGGCGACAGCGTCGCGCTCGGACATCGAATGGAAGAAGTGATCGCAAACCCCGATACGATTAGGAGACTAGGTCGGGCCGCACATGAACGAATCGCCGAAAGGTTCGCTTTGGAAAGCATGATTAAGGATCATTATGTCCTGTACCGCAGGCTGCTGGTAGTCGCATCCTGATCGACTGAGGTGTCGCCCGCAATGTTAAGAAGCTCGATTGCAAACGCTCGCAGCACCCAAGGTTGGATTTCTGTGTCTCTAGTGCTGTTAGCCGTCTGGTCTGCTTGGGAAATTAGTGGGCCTATCGCATCTGAGAATAACGCCGCGATCGCATTCGTGGGCTTAGGCGTCATTATGTGCGTGATTGGCATGACGATTCTAAATAATTGGAGGTCGGGCTTCTATATTTTTGTGACTTGGTTACTCTTTGAAGATCTAATTCGGAAATTCATGGGAAACAATATGGCCATTTATTTTGCAAAAGATGCATTGGCCTTGCTTACCTATCTGTCGTTTTTCGCAGCAGTCCGGAGGAGAAAGGACATTGTTTATCATTTTCCTTTTATGATCTTTCTCGGCCTTTTCTTTTGGCTCGGAGTACTTCAGTGCTTTAATCCCGAGTCACCGAGCTTTTTGTATAGCGCACTTGGGTTCAAACTTTATTTCTTTTACATTCCGCTCGCGTTCATTGGTTATGCCTTGGTTCGAACCGATAATGATCTGCGAGCGTTTCTAGCAGCAATCATAGGACTTGCGGGCTTGATCGCGATGCTTGGTATTTTGCAGTCCATTATTGGCCCCTCATTCCTAAATCCTCGCATTCTTGCTCCTGACATCCGGGACCTCAGTTTGCTCTACCGTTATTCTCCCGAATCCCATCAAAGTCTTTATCAGCCGAACTCTGTGTTTGTCAGCGCGGGTCGCTTCGATGCATATCTGCTCGTTAGTTGGATTTTGGGGCTCGGCATCGCCGCTTTCCTGCTTCTAAGGCGATTCCGAGGAAGAACGGCCATCTTTGCCAGTGTCGGAATTATAGCTGTGGCATTACTCATGTGCGGTGGTCGCGGTGTCCTCGTTTACGCTATTGTTAGCACAATCGTTTTGGCCGTCGGGTTTCTTTGGGGAGCACCCTGGCGTTGGGGGCAGACGCACAAACTCATTAAGGCGATTGGAAGAACTCTAGTTGTTGGGATAATTTCAATCGTGATCATCGCCTCACTTTTTCCCAAGGAGGTTGGCGTTCGTATTGCGTACTATGCAGAAACAATGCTCCCAAACAGCCCGACCGAACAACTCACAAATCGATTGCAAGACTATCCGATTCAGGAATTCGGGAAGGCCTTCGGACAGGGCGGATGGATCCTCGGGCACGGAATCGGAACAGCTTCGCTTGGAGTCCAGTATGTAAGTCGTTGGCTTGGAGAAAAGCCTCTCGCGATCGGAGTTGAGAGTGGGTTCGGAAATCTTGTTCTCGAATACGGGGTATTAGGTCTGTTGTTGTGGTGGTTATGGACGGCGGCTCTACTCATTTCGATCTGGAGAATAGTCCGTCGATTACGGCAGACGGCATATTTCCCTCTGGCTTTTTCGATTTTTTGGTTTGCCTTGCTGTTATTGTATCCGATGACATATGGCACGCTGAATTTTTATGAAGACTACGTATATAATGCATACCTGTGGCTGCTGGTTGGTGTAGTCTTTCGTCTTCCCGCCCTAGTAGATCAAAATGCTCGATTGTCCACTTCGGGTTTGAGTTCGTGACTTATCGACCTAAGATTGCTATCGTCTCGCCATTTCTGGACAAGCGCCACGGAACTGAACGGTGCGTCGCCGAACAGATTGAACGACTTTGGGATGATTATGAAATTCACATTTATTCAACTGACGTCCGCGATCTGGACTTAGCAAGAATTACCTGGCATAAAATAGGTTTGCGGATCAAGCCGCACTTGCTCGCGTACATCTGGTTCCTTTTTGCGAATCACATCGCGCGTGTTTACGACAAACGATTCCGCGATCTTGATTTCGATATCATTTTTTCTCCGGGTATTAATTGTTTCGATGCGGATATTATTGCGGTGCACATTATTTTTGCCGAGTACGTTCGACTCGCTCGCCGCGACCTCAGCTTTTCTCGTAATAGATTTGGGACGTGGCTTAGACTGATGCATCGTCGAATTTCGTACAGCCTCTTCATCGCTCTGGAACGTTATATATATACTAAACGTCGCATACCATTGATTCTGATCTCCCACAAAATGGAAGAAGACCTTGAACGAAGTTTTCAGCGAACCGACAATCTCCACCTTTTGTATCACGGCATTGATCCGTCGCACATGAATCCGGAGCGACGAAACTTGTTGCGTGGCGGGTCGCGCGCCCAGCTCGGAATTCCGGAGGACACATTCGCAATTTTGTTAATCGGTAATGACTGGAAAAAAAAGGGACTTTTCACGTTGCTCGAGGCGGTGAGTAGTCTTGAGCGACCGCGCCTGTGGGTTCTGGTTCGCGGTGCCGACGGATCGACATCGTGCGAGCCTATGATTCGTCGTTTTGGTTTGGAAGGACGCGTTATATTTCTCGAATCAGTCCCTGAAATCGATTCCTACTACGCGGCGTCCGATTTGTATATCTGTGCCTCACTCGAAGACTCTTTTGCCATCCCACCCCTAGAAGCAATGGCGTGCGGCCTGCCGGTAATTGTCAGCGCCCGCGCAGGGGTTAGCGAATTGATAGTACACGGCGAAAATGGATTAATCCTGGAAGATCCAACCGATGTTCGGGGTCTTGCTTCTCTGATTGGGAACTGCTACGAAAATGCTGGTATGTGTGGCGAAATAGGACTGCGCGCGGCGGCGACGGCACGAGAGTATACTTGGCAGCGTAACGGTGACAGACTGAAGAAAATTATCGATGAGCTTCTTGAACATAAGACTGGCTCGGTTCTTTCGGGCAAGTTGGTCACCGACAAAAGCCATGAGTGAGCCCTATGCTCCCCGAGAATATTGGACTGAAATCGCCAATGCCTACAGCCAGGGCGACGGAGACGGATTAGCGCCTGTGCTACATCCGAACGTGCCCGATTGGTATAACCGCATCATAGACAGATTGCAGCACGGCGCGTTACTTCGGGCATTGGATATCGCCAAGCTTGACGTAGGCTCGCAAGTTCTTGACATTGGATGCGGAACTGGTCGCTGGCTAAGGCGATATGAAGGGCTTGGGTATCGGCCCACGGGCATCGATTTGACCGCCGGAATGTTGTCATTGGCTCGAAAGAACCGCACTCGATCTCCGCTCGTCGGCGGGGAGTCATTTCGACTACCGTTCAAGGATTCTAGCTTTGATGCTGTTTCCGACATAACCGTGATCCAGCATCAACTGCCTACATCTCAACCGCGATCAATCGCCGAGATGTTACGAGTCTTGAAACCCGGAGGCCGATTAATTTTGATCGAATTGATCCGCGGAAAGGGAAATCATATTTTCCCGCTTTCTCCGCGTAATTGGATTAACTTGGTGACTTCAGCTGGTGCTACTCTCGTAGACTGGTTCGGACAGGAGTTCATGCTAATGGATAGAGCTTTCGTAACTCTCGCCCGATTGCTCGTTCGCGGGAGGGACCACCAAACGATATCCCTGCAAGCCGTGAATTCCGCCTCACTCTCCCGTGAAATGTTTTGGAAAATCCGACGTCTATCCGCCATCATCTCTGCGCGTATTGATCCAACTGTGGGTCGGATTTTTCCTGGAAAGCTTGCCACGCATGCTGTTTTTATATTTGTAAAGTGAATCTGGCTTTCAAATCAGCGAGTGTCATTTCCATGAGATCCTGTGAACTCTCATTTTAGCCCCTGTCCTGAACAAAGATCGCTGGCGTACGTTCGCTCGCTAGCGGTGGGATTCGGCTTACTAGCTGCCTTTGGGACGGCATTTTTAGGGGTTCAAAGTTATTTCCACATCTCGCGTGAAATCGTGACGAAGGTCCTAGAATCGAACCCGATACGATTCCCAGATTTGCGAAGCTCGCTGCTAGTCACTACTCCTTCACATGCAACAGAGGAGCAATTCGTTTCTAGTGATGGCGACGATTCCAACGATGGTTTGATCTCGGAACGTCCCAAGAAAACAATTTATGCAGCTCTAATGGCCCTAAAAGGAGGCGTACGAACGCCACCAACCGCTGGGCACGGCATTGTGTGGGTGAGTGATAACGTCGAATTCGGCGGTGCAGTTCAAGGAAATGGTATTTGGATAATGGGGCCCGGAGACTCTAATTTCGAAGCCCCACCACCGGGTTGGCTTCGCTACACGGGAGGAATTCGAATCGTATGCCTCGGTAATGGAAACAGTGCCCCTAACGAACACATCCCGCAATGTGCGATACGGGCGGGCGGCGATCGCGACGCCCAACATCCGGCGGTTTGGATTTCTTCGTTGGCAGGAGGCTTCTACCTGGACGGCCTGGGTTTTAAATATCCACAAGTAGGAATGAGAATTGGCATTGATTCGAACGGGAATCGTCTCAAGGGTGCGGTTCAGAATGTAGAATTAAAAAACGTCGCAATCAATCTCGGAAACTGTCAGCCAGGAGCGGGACCTGGCATTGATATCGGGGACAGTACTTTCTGGATTTGGATAATCGATTCATTCGTAGGGGGATGCGGCAATAGTTCCTACAGAATCGCCGCCGCACCAAACGGTCTAACAAGGTTGAACAATGAGGTTACAGTTACGACAGAATCCCTGGCCAACATCTCTAATGGGCAGATTGTATCAATCTACAATCCGACGGACGCGACGTTTTCTGGCAGCTGTATCGTCCACCCTGGTCCTAATTCTAATGCTTTTAGATGTTCTCAGGTGGGCCCGGATCGTTCAAGTGGTGGAGGATGGGTCATTACAGATCAATCTGCAGCGGTAAACATCGACCCCGGCGGCGGGAGTGGATCTGGGCTACTATTTTTTAGGGATGATGTTTTCGGCATCAGCGGTCCCGCCGATGGCATTCGGTTTCAGAATGGATCGACTGGCGGTAGTCTGGACGTTCAGAGCCAAACATGTGAAGGGGGCTATGCAGTTGCGTCAGGGCCATGCGTTCGTGTTTATTGGAACCCAAGAACTAGTCCGGTGGTGAACGTCAACTTATGGCATGTGGAGTCGGCAGATAATAATAACGGTGGAAATCGGAGAGCTCCCGCGGTACAGGTGGATGGGCCATTCGACCCCAGCTCTATAGTCGTTAGCAACGCTTATGCGGGTGGTACGATAAACGCCTCAGGCCCGATGACGCTCTTGGGCCAATATGTGCCAAACCTCAATGCTATTGAGCAAAGTCCCCTTCGAGAAGGGCAAATCGGTTTCTTTCATAATCGTGTCGTTGGATCGACAGATGCAGCTAGACGGCTGTTTAGTCCCGCCGCAGTGAGATATCCGAATTTAGCGCAAGCCGACCCTTCTGCCTGGAACCTGAACAGAAAAGCGGGCGCGACAATTGAAACGGGGGTTACGGCGCCCGATGGAACACGCGGAGCCGGAATGGCTTCCCAACTGGAGGGTCCTCAAAACGCAATCATCTATTACCGGGGCCAGCAAAAAGCGGCGGCAGGAGATTATTTTGTTGCGGCAGTGTGGGTCAAAGCGAAAAACGGTTACATGGGCGGGTTGAATAATTTCGACTTAAAAATTGGCGGCGGAAGCCAGACAACAGGCTTCACGCAAACCGCGCCTTACCGCGGGGATGGCGAGTGGGAGTGGCTTTTTTGCGTGAAAAAGATCATCGAATTAAAAGCAAATAGCGTCGATTTGTCAATCGATTCAAGCTTTGGTGTCGGCCAACCCGTGACAGCCTATGCGCCCATACTCATTCATGTGCCGGCTGGATCGATTTCGGATAATGAAGTTTATGAGCTAGCTTTCGATCTCTCCGCATATGACTCCAGTTGTCAGGTTGGTAGCATATGCGGCCTTTCTAAACAAGTGCTGCAAATCCCAGGAGAAGTGCAAGGACAATTCATTATTCCCAATCAGGGAAAGGCGTTTGCAAGTGCAAATATAGTTTTGTCGCGCGGTTGGGGTCTTTCCGCATTCGTATCAGCAGCTCGAGGCTCGAGCCAACGGTTCCAGTTCACGGTTGCGGCGAAAGGGGATGGAGTAGCAACAAACCCCGAAATCACGATTAATTTTCCTAACAAATGGCCCGTTGAACCGATATTTACTTGTAAGCAGGTTGGGGGCACTGGTCTAATCTCTATGGTAAGCGGCGAAGATGGAGCCAACACTGAGAACATGAGGCTAGTTTTTCATGGTACTCCCGCGAGTGGTTTGGATTATTCATTCATTTGCACAGGGGAATGAACAGGTGGAGCGTGATGGTTTCGTGAACGATCGTGAGACTTCGAGGCCGAGGCGACTCTGAGATCAGCCACGAGCCCTCGCCAACACATCCGATTCATTAATTCGTTTGGCGAGAATTTACCAATCCGATGACACTTAAACCAATTGAAAGTGGGTCTTTAAAGTCCGTAGTCCGAGCTGTTGTACCCCGAGGTCTTAGGAATTGGCTACGATCGCCTTCCAAGTCTGCTCGTTGGCTATGGGATGCAAGCAGATTTCAGTTGGGACTCACCGAGAGATTGCTGCTCCCGCGGAATTGGACACTCGTTTGCCACCCTCACGCGTACAGCGTAACCCATCAAGCGCAGATTGCGGATCTTGAACAACGCGAAGAATTTGAAAATTTCTTACTTCAGTGTAACGAGCAAATGTTCCTCTTCGATATTGGCGCTCACTTTGGAGTTTTCAGTCTTGCTGCGGCACATTTTGGAGGAAACGCTGTTGCGATAGATCCATCTCCGATTGCTACGCGAATGATTGCCAGGCAGTGCGGTTTAAACGGGCTTACGAATAAGGTTCGAATCATGCGCGCCGCAGTGAGCGATGAATTGGGGGTCGTGCACATGATCAATTCGGGTGTGTTTTCAGACGGGTACTTTAGAGTGATACCGGGACGGGCAAAGAGCGATCTGACAACAATTCAGGCTGTCACTATCGATCGCCTTGTAGCTCTATTTGGAGTCCCTACGCACATCAAAATCGACGTAGAAGGACAAGAGGCTGCTGTCCTTCGTGGAGGACGAACATCGATTGATAAGTCGTCACCTATTTTGTTTGTTGAACTGCACAATGAAATGATTAGATCCGAGGGGCGCGACCCCGCCCTTGCGTTAGAGGAACTTGCGCGGCTCGGGTATAACACTTTTGAGCCTGCGGGGCCTGCGATTGACCGTGATGCAATTTTACAGCGACCCATAGTACGAGTTGTGGCTACCCGGGCTACTCACATCTGACCAGCAACAATCGCTTCCGATCCACTCGCACCAATCTAAGAAGCTCTTTTAAATTGTGACGCGATAAACGCGGCGGCAGCCGTTCCTACCGAACTCTTAACTACCTATTCGTCTTTTGTTAAGTTTTCGCTTAACCTTTCAAACGAAAGTAACCTCATAAAAGTCAAATTGTAGCGGGTGCCTCCACTCGTGTCACTCCAGTCCATATTATTGCCGATGGCCATCCTCACGGAAGTGCACGAGCCTCGTTCCGCGGATCCGGTGTGTAGCCAGTTCCTAGGGATATAACCGAAGTAGGTAATATTGGCAAGGATACCGTATTAGAGTTACGGCCTCGGTGTTGCCAGTAGATGGCGCGGAAATTGGCTCGTGTCTTCCAACCAATCGAATTGGTAAGCCCTCTCTTCAAGCCAACGGGTTACATTCATTTCGGCACGATCATTGTGTACTTCGCAAATCAGAACCGGCTTCGCACGTCTAAATACCTCTTCACTGCCTTGAAGAACATCTGCCTCTGCCCCCTCTACGTCGATCTTAATTACCGTCGGCAATGGGTTTCCCTGAGCAAAATCGTCTAGAGCAACGGCATCTATTTCGATGGTGTCGCTTCTTTCAGTTGTTGTTTGGTCAGCCACCGCACCTCCATTCCGGCTCGATTGAGCTGGAGCCCGTTCAAATCGCACTCGCCCACGCGATGACCAAATTGCGCATCCTATCATTCGAATCTGAGGCAAATTGTTGCGGGTCAAATGCTCTCGTAGCCGGCTGGCGTTTTCAGGAGCTGCCTCGAACGCGAAAACCATTCCATTCACTCCGACCAACTGGGCTGCGTACATGCTGACAACGCCGATGTGCGCGCCGACATCGTAAAAGACTGAGCCTAATCCTAAGTACTGAATGAGGGCCTTCTGAATGACGGTCTCATATCGCCCTTCGGCATAGCTCGTTTCGTATCGTGGATCCAGATTTACCCAGAGGCCTTTTGCAAGCCCGCCTGAAATCCGAAACCAAACCCTCGTTTCTAGTGGAATGACTCGTTTGGCCAAACGGCGCAGGGGTGGGCCCACAAGGGGCACGACGCTCAACCTGACGTACAAACGTCGTACAGATTGCCAACGGCTTAGTAGCTGGATCGGTGCCTTCAGATTCACTTCCGTTCCTTCCCTGTTTCGCAACGGAATGCCTTCCCATTCCCAATTAGGAAGCTATTCGCACCGAGGCTATTTTTTCCGATAGCATCTTACCAGCTTGTCGAGCCACCAGCTTATCCTAGGGGGCAAAGCCTGAGGCAAGATATTGCTCGGCAACAGGATTGTGACATTATTTGGTCTGCCGTAACCTGACAATTCGCTAGCCAACTCGAAACAAACGATGGAAAATGCTCATGCCAAGTATGATGATTAAAACGATAGTTCATCATTCTCTTCGCTCGATTGGGCTCGATATTGTCCGACATCGAACAGGGGAGTCGTATCCGCCTGATTTCCGCGTCGAAGACGTCAACATAATACGGCAGGTTCGGCCCTGGACGATGACTAGCGTCGAGCGAATCCATGCGCTTATTCAGGGCGTGCGTTACTTGAGCGGGAGTACCGTTGAGGGATCCATTGCTGAATGTGGAGTGTGGAAGGGGGGCAGCATGGCTGCGGTTGCGAGGACCTTGGTCCAACTAAATGATCTCGATCGTGACCTGTATCTTTTCGATACTTTCGAGGGAATGTCCCCACCGACGAATGAGGATGTGGACTACTCTGGCGGACTCGCCTCCGATATCCTCAGTAAGGACCCGAGATACTATTGTGACGACGCACCTCTCGAATCGGTTAAAAAAGTCCTCTACGAAACGGGATATCCGGTCGAGAAAATCCATTTTGTGAAGGGCAATGTTGAGGATACGCTTCCGCGGCATGCTCCTGAGTCGCTGTCGCTTTTGAGGCTCGATACTGATTGGTATGCGTCGACGAAGCACGAACTGGTCCACCTTTTCCCGGTTTTGAGCCGAGGCGGCGTACTTGTAATCGATGATTACGGACACTGGAGGGGTTCCCGACAAGCGTGCGACGAGTACTTCGAAGAAAATCATGTCCACATACTGTTGAATCGCATTGACTACACCGGTCGGATTGCGTTGAAAACCTAGGTGATTAGTCGCCGGCGCTCGAGCAATTCAAATGGCAAAAGGGGCGCTCGCCGCTGACCTTCTGAGATAATTCGAAAACAAGCTAAAAATGATAACGGTAAAGTCGGTGGCATCAAGTACTCCTATCGTAGGCCTATTTCCCGACCTCCTAGGGCGTGGCGGCATTCAAGAAGTTGGGCGGCAAACCGTATCGGCTCTGTGTAAGATTTTTGAGGATCGCGACCGCGCTCCGCATTTCCTAGGCCTTAACGATCCTCGTGGACCGCAGATTCTTTTAATCGAGAATCAGGAGATTCCCCTAGAGGGATTCGCCCGCTCAAAGACTCGGTTTATTTCCAACTGCATAACTCAGGCTCAAAGGAGTCCTCAGTTCGTCTTAGCCGCTCATCCAAATCTAGCGGTTCTCGCGATCGTTATTCGATTCTTGTCCCCTTTAACAAAGATTATCGTGATGACTCACGGCATCGAAATATGGGAGAAAATGCCTGTTCACCGCCATCGAGCACTCTTATCCTGTGACATCGTCCTCGCCACAAGCCAATACAACGTTCAAAAATTGATTCAACTGCAAAAAATTCCGCCCCGAAAGATACGGTTGGTTCCGTGGCCTTTAAACTCCACAATGTTGCGTTTGGCTGACATGGGAGGGGCGCTGCGCGTGCCTCAGGGGTTCCCACGAGGTCGGGTCATTCTTACGGTCGGCAGGTGGTCGGCTAGTGAGCGTTATAAGGGCGCTGACCAACTGATTCGCGCATTAGCTGAACTCCGCCCAGCGTTGCCGGATGTCCAACTTGTGGTGGTTGGGAACGGTGATGATTTGCCTCGATTGAAGCAAATCGCGGCCGATCTCGGCGTAAATGAAGCAACTCATTTCCTTGGCGACGTGTCGCGCGAGGAGCTTGCCGGTTGCTATAGGAGCGCTGAATTATTCGCAATGCCGAGTACCGGCGAAGGATTCGGTCTTGTATTTCTTGAGGCAATGGCATTCCGCAAGCCAATCGTCGGTGTCGCAGCTGGGGGCAGCGTCGATCTCCTAATAGATGGTGTAAATGCGTTGGTCGTGCGACCTCACGATTCTCTTGCCCTCGTTAGCGCGTTGGAAAAGTTATTGCGAGACAAGACCTTGGCCGATCAATTGGGCCATCGGGGAAGCGAAATTGTTCGTCATAAGTACCGCTTTGACGGATTTGAGCATGATCTCAAACGCATCCTGGTGGAGTGTGGCTTGGGAGCTTGCTAAAAAGACCCGATCACGAAGATCATTGCTCTGACTTTTGGCGTGTAGATGCAACAATTCGCGACGTAACCAAAATTGAATGCGTATATTAAAGTCTGTTCAATTCTACTTTCCGTTTCAAGATCGCGGCGGCCCCGTCTTTAAGATTCGAGCTCTCGCGCGCGGCTTAGTTCGCAACGGTCACGAAGTAACAGTGGTAACCGCTGACCTCGGTTTGGAAAGGAACAAATTCTTCGGAATGCCGTTCGAACGATGCAGATGGGGTTGGAAGACCACAATTGACGAGGTGGAAGTAATTTATTTGCCCACGGTAGCCAGTTATCGGGCTTTGACAATCAATCCCAATCTCTGGCGTTTCGGGTCTGCTCGCGTAAAGCAATTTGATCTCGTTCACTTTTACGGGCTCTACGATCTTTTCGGCCCGACATTGAGTCGTTTTTGCCGGCACAACGGGATGCCTTATCTAGTTGAACCAATTGGAATGTATCGCCCGATTGACCGAAGCGTTCTAATAAAGAAAATCTGGCACAAAAACCTGGGCAAGCGCTATCTCAGAGATGCCTCTTTGGTTGTGGCCACGTCTGAAATCGAGCGCCATGAACTAGTTGATGCAGGTGTACCAGGTACAAAAATAGTTGTGAGGCACAACGGGATTGATAGCGCCACCTTCGCGGTATTGCCCAATAAGGGCACGTTTAGAGACAGATGGGAAATTCCCCGCAATGAGCCCTTGGTCCTTTTTCTCAGTCGTTTAATCCCTCGAAAAAATGCGGACATGTTGATCGCAGCATTCTCAAAGACCTGCCCGACGTCGGGCAGGCTTGTTATAGCAGGCCCCGAAGGGGTAACGGGGTATCTCGCCACTCTTAAGGCTGCCGCCTTACGGCACGGGATCGCATCGAGAGTCATTTTTACCGGACCCCTCTACGACAGCGATAAAGTTGCTGCCATGACCGATGCCGACGTTTTCGCGCTTCCTTCACTTTATGAGAATTTCGCCAATGCTCCTGCCGAAGCTATTGCCTGCGGTGTGCCGGTCATAGTCTCAGATCGTTGCGGAATCAGCGAAATTGTAGGCGGAAGGGCGGGCGTTGTAATTTCGCCAAACGTTGATTCGTTGGTTTCGGCACTGAAAGCGTTGCTGAACGACCGCGAGCTCTACGATCGCCTAAAAGATGGCTGTCGGGTTGTCGCTACGGAGTTGGACTGGCAAGTGCTCGTCCGACAAATGGAGAGATCGTACAAGGAAGTCTACGAACAATTTACTGGATAAGGAGTCTTCGTATTTTGAGATCGGCAGTCATCAGAAACATCGCGATTTCGATGGTAAACCGTGACTCTGATTGCGTAAGATTAGCTGTCTTATCTCTGCCGTCAGCAAGACTTGGGTACTTATAACAACGGTTAACGGAACCGAGGGTTTTCTTTTCTGAAAGTCATGAAACGGGCCATTCAACTTCGCAATGAGACGGCAGATCGGAATCCAGCGAATTTCTCCGCTGTTTCCGTTCTTAGAAAAGACTCCCATAGGCTGTTCAGTATCGCCTGGACGACAGTAAGTCTCTTCCTATTGGCCGCTTCTCTCTTTGCCGTGTATTCGATTGGGTGGGAATTCTCGACGCAGCGGTACTTAAAGGGGTTTTCTGACGCTATTGTGCCTGCTACGGCTCCTGCAGAACAGAAGATCGATGCCATCTTGGCTTGGATGGTCTACGGGCCGACGCGGCTGCCATATCAGCCGGTGGCGTTTGATCATGATCGGGATCCGACTGACACCTTAAACTATGATGCCCTTTTGCGAGTTTGCGGTACAGCCACAAACGCTTTCATAAATTTAGCTAACGCTAGCAATTTGCACGTGCGTCGGTTGCTTTTACTGGATCCCGACCTCACGACCAAGCACGTCGTCGCTGAAGTTTTGGTTAATGGAAGGTGGATTATCGTCGATCCTGCGTACCGTGCCGTATTTAGAGATGCGGCGGGACAAACTCTAACGCGCGAAGAACTCTTGAACCCTGCGACGTTCAGAGTGGCCATTCAAAAGATTCCAAATTATCTTCCGGAATATTCGTTTGGAAGTACGGTCCATGTCCGACTCGCTGGCTTCCCGTTGGTGGGAAAATCACTACAAAGGTTTCTAAATCGTGTTCTCCCAGGCTGGGAAGATTCGGCCGTCGCCACGCTCCTCGTGGAGCGAGAGTCTTTCGGTGCGGTAGTAACAAGCATCTTGCTACTCATTTTTGTCCTCATTCTTCGTGCTTCACTTCGTTGGTATGGAGAAGTGAGGCTAAGAATTCAGCGGCCTCGATTTCGAGATCGTGTCTTGCGTGCAAGCACGGTATTCCTCGAGCCCACAATAAGTCATCCTCGGCAAGTCTAGGCGCAATCTAGATTCGTAACTTATTGATCTTCACATACCTCTGACGTGCGAACATGCGGGACCGGGGTTGGCTGAAGATCGAATCACTATAGGTGAGGGGTAAAACAGTGCTGGAATATTTCGGCGGACAGCACGATGAGGGTTCGGAAGCATTCCGCGACTTCAGACTGGGTCGCAATTCTTTTGGAGCGCACTACTTGGTCGGGTACCCTTCATTTTCGAAGATAGAAAGTCAATCTGTAAATCTCTAGACACGAAACTAAACGATTAGGCGAACTGCGCCCGTAGCGTTTTACTGCTTCGTGTGGATGTCACGATGGCACCCAGCGCAAAGCGTAATTAGGTTGTCCAGGCTAGCCGTTGCACAAACTGCTGCCGAAAAATTGCACAAATTATTAGTTGCGGTTAAGACTCGGGGTTTTGAGTTTATAAATGACGTTGCCACTCTTCAAGATATATACGGAGGAGCGACGGGCGACTCAACGGACATCACAACTCGCCTTTCGCTTTTGGGGATCCTGAGTACAACTTCAGAGATCCCGGGGGCCGACTCGCCATCTCCCGAAGAATGCGCGAAGTACTTTTCCGAGTTACTAGAATCCGAACGAGATCGTTTTTTTGCTCTCATCGATGAAGAGACGCAAAAGGACGTTGGGTACACGTCGCGTTCATCTCTTATTCCCGCCGAAGGAGACCTCGATCGCATTTTACGATACGAAGCCCATTTGAGCCGTGAATTTGATCGCACGCTCAATCAACTCGAGCGACTTCAGTCCGTGCGCCGCACTTCCGCCGCTGAACGAATACATTGTAGCTAACTGAGACGTTTTCGAGCGGGTTTTACCACCGGAGCGTAACCGTTTGGATTGCGGTTATTCCATTCCCATTGCGAGTTCAAGATCGAAAATAAATCGGAGGATCTGGGATTCCAATCAAGAAGAGCTTTGGCCTTCGTTGAGTCCGCGACTAACCGAGAGGGATCTCCGGCGCGGCGAGGCTCAAATCTAACTTGAATCTCGCGTCCAGTTACTTTCCTTGCTTTTTCGATCACCTCTAAGACCGAACTCCCCGTTCCGGTTCCAAGATTAATGAAATCGGAGTTCCCACCATTCCGTAGGTTCTTCAGAGCGAGATAGTGGCCATCGGCGAGATCGCTAACATGTACGTAGTCTCGGATGGCGGTGCCATCTGGAGTGGGGTAGTCACTTCCAAACACCGATACCTCTTTTTTTCTACCTGCGCACGCTGCTAAGACGTTAGGAATGAGATGGGGCTCAGGGTCGTGGTTTTCCCCAAGTTTCACGGTAGCACCGCATGCGTTAAAGTAACGAAGGGCGATAAACTTAAGGTCATAAGCCAGATCGTAACTGTCTAAAATGCGTTCCAACATCAATTTCGACCAGCCATAAGGATTCTTCGGCCACTGCGGGGCGTGCTCTCGGATCGGCATCTCCGGCGGCTCTCCGTATGTCGCGCAGGTCGAGGAAAAAATGATCCGTCGAACACCAGCTTCTACCAAGGCACGCATGAATGCGATTCCTTGCTCAACGTTGTTTTCGAAATATACGGCGGGGTTTTCCACCGACTCGCCAACATATGCGAGTGCCGCAAAGTGAATGCACGATTCGATTTTGTGATCCTTAGTGATGCGTTCCAACAACTGACGATTACCAATACGGCCCCGGTAGAAGGGCACAGCGGAGTCAATTGTCGCACGGTGCCCTCGCGCGAGATCGTCCAAGACAACGATGTCTTCACCACTTTGCCGTAGCCGCTCAGCAGTAACACTTCCTATGTATCCCGCACCACCCGTTATGAGAATTGCCAACAGATCTCCTCATCACTGCTTAAAATTAGAACTTTCGATAACAACTCAACACCTCAAACATCCTACCACGTCCGATTTTCCCCGGAAGGACACGCGTAATGAAGATGCAAAACAAAAGGGAGAGATCGGCAAGCGCATTGGGTTGTTGCGCCTTTAGATTTCACGCGTAGAGAGCAATCACACTGTCCCCTCCATATAAACGCTTGAGTAAGTAGCCCGCGTACCTGACGTGCGTATGTACCTCTTGTTTTATGATGGGCAAACGCGAAGGGAGTTTCGAGAATGACGGCCGACAAAGGCTGGGGAAATTCAGGTGAGGACGCAGTTATTCTAGTAAACATTGGCACCGCACCCCAGCACCGTCGTCGGCTGGACCGGTCATTGATCTCACAGTCGCCATTTCCTCATTGAAGATATGGGCAGACGTTTCTAAGTTGCTCATAGTAGACTGGTGCAAATATTCGTCTCGGCGACCTTGTCGCAGGTGCTTCGGCGGCGTGGTAATCTTGCAACGAAGGGTATGAAAATGAATAACCGGCTTATGGGCCCAGGACTAGTTGTCGCTTTTTGTCTCGTAACCGTCGTCGGTATCCAAAGTGGAATGTCGGTGCCTCGGTCGAATCACGCGACAGCACGCGCCGGGACGACTTCCGCAATGCCCGATACGTGGTTCGAATCGTGCCCTTGGATTTGGACAGCGCCCGGAACGGGGTACAACATTAGCATCAGCCCCGTTTATCAGCTTGCCGAAGACGGACACTCGAGGTGCACGGATTTCGGCAGATGGGTGGTCAAAAAACACCCGGAAATGAAGCCCGAGTGGAATCCAGATTCGCCTAAATTTGCCGGGCAACCGAATGGCGATGGTCAACCCATTGACGGTAAGGAATTTCCGGTTAAGGATGAAGCGGAAGCCGCTCGCCAGGCCTATATCGATAAGCGGAGCGCCAATCAGAAGATCGAAGAACTCGAGTGGACTCCGTAACCATTGCGTCGTTACATAAGTGATCCGTTCTGGTTACCGACACACCCAAGAACGTTTTGGCCCCATAGATCGTAGCCCCATTGGAAGCGCACACCAAAGAATCCGTGCAGACGATGTCCCACCATCGAACGTAGTCCCTACTGTAATAGTCATTTGAAATTCCTCAGGGGTATTGATTGACTAACTAAGGAGACGTACGATCTCCAAACACTCGAATGTCAGTTGTTCTTTAGGGAAGTTCAGAGCAATCCGATTTATGAGAAGCGATCGTGACCATACCTCAATCATGTTGAAGAGGTTTTGTATTTTTGCACGAGCGCTGACGTGTGCCGTGACTGCGAGCATAGGGGCGCTATCCGCAACTTCGCCCGCGATTGCACAGGGTATGCCTCCACAATTCGTCTATACCGCCGACGAGGCGACGCAAAGCATTTCGGGCTTCCAATTGAATCCAACCACCGGAGCCCTAAGCTCAATTCCCGGTTCGCCGTTTAACGAAAGACTGGATCCTTTCCAATTGGCGGTCAATCCTTCGGGAACTTTTTTGTTCGTTGCGAATTTCAGCTTCAATGATGTATCCGTCTTTCGAATAAATCAAACAAATGGCGCATTGACGGAGGTTCCCAATTCACCATTTTCCGCGGGCAATGGTACGGGTCCCGCGTATCTCACTACAGACATAAGCGGTAAATATCTCTACGTTGCCAATAGCGTCTACACGGCTGACCCGGCGGTGGGTGAAATCGATGCCTACGCTATCGATCCGGCGACAGGGGGGTTGACGCCAACTCCGAACACCGCAACCGCTGGGCAAGTGGCTCAATGTCCGCTAAATGCAGTGGGCATTTTTGCCCATCCCGGAGGCCAGTGGATTTATGTCTCTGGCTATGGAACTGGGGCTTCAGACCTCAGTAACATAATTCAAGGCTACACCATCAACTTGGCGACCGGCGACTTGACGGCGTTTTCAACAACCTATCAGGGTGGCGAACAACCCGAAAGCCTTGCCGGAGACGCAGCTTTCCTCTTCAGTGACCACGGTCAGCACGAGGTTTTTATCGACACCGTTGCCATTTCGCAAGTGGACGGCTCGCTGGCCTTCCTAACGAGTGACCAGGTCGAGCAAAGCGAAATACCAATTGCGATGACAGTGGATTCGACTGGTAATTTTCTTTTTACAAATCTCGGTGGATTCCAGATCGACCAGACCACGGGGGTCTTGACTCTAACTCAACCACCCGTTGGTAGCGGCGCGCACGTCCCTTGGACTGCATCGCTCATCAGCCCATTCGTTTTTTCGGGAGATCCTACGCATTCAACAATTAACGCGTACCAAATCGGCTCGACTACTGGTGTTTTAACTCCTGCGCCGGGATCGCCCTATACAACGTCCGCGTTAGTAGAATCTATCGCGGTGACTGGTTATTCACCGACGTCTCCCGCACCCGCAGCTAGTTTCTCTCCAACGGCCGTGACGTTCGAAAGCACATTGATTGGAGAAAATTCCGTTCAGATCGTTGGGCTCTACAACACGGGTACGGCCCCCTTGAGCATTACCGAAATTTCCGTCACTGGCGCGGGAGGTGGCAACTTTTCGCAGACGAATGACTGTCCTGCCTCGCTCGCGGCGGGAGCGAATTGTGCGGTCAACGTCACGTTTTCGCCAGGCGCGCTCGGGCCGCTCGTGGCCGCTCTGAGCGTGTCCGACAATGCTACCGGGAGTCCGCAGACTGCCGAACTCAGCGGCACAGGTGTGGCTCCCGCACCTACGGTTTCCCTCACGCCGAATAGTTACACATTTCCAACCACAAACGTCGGCACCACAGGTGCGCCGCAGAATTTCACGCTCGCAAATACGGGCACAGCGACCTTGGAAATTTCGCGTGTGACATTGGGTGGCCCGAATCCGGGCGATTTCGCGCAAACGAATACGTGCGGCACAAGCGTCAATGCGGCCTCGCACTGCACGGTGACAGTTATGTTTGCACCACAGGCGGCGGGAACTCGGACCGCAACGGTTAACATTGCGGACAACGCGCCGGATTCGCCGCAATCAATCAGCCTGAGCGGGACCGCTAACGCACCGTTTAGCATGGCACCCACCGCACCAGGCGGAGCGACCGCGACCATCTCACCGACGGGGTCGGCAAACTACAATTTGCAATTCGTGCCCGCTGGAAATTTCTCGGGAAACGTTTCGATGGCCTGCAAAGGCGCACCGGTAAATTCGAACTGCTCGGTCAGTCCCGTTTCGTTCCAAGCCTCGGGGATGACTATCGTTCCAGTGATCGTGACGGTAGCTGCAACGATGACAGTTAGCGTTCCGGCGGGGAGCTCGAGTTCGTGGGCAAGGAATTCCCACGCAAGCGATTTGGTACAGGC
>JGI12635J15846_10001743_pt1 | contig 18952 bp, 14 predicted proteins | sample BlaSpr_A8_OM2_M2_FD_15846 | JGI IMG/M metagenome (IMG submission 15846) | reverse complement strand
TGGCGTGGAAGGCGTCGTGATCGCAGTTGGATCCGGGAAAGACTACGACTCCGAATTTCATGGGCACCTCCGGGGAGTGATGCGGGAAGATTCATTTTAGCACAGAGAGGTGGAGAGATTCGGTTGGGGATGAAATCGCGAGTGGGTGCTGGGGCGTACATTGAGGTCCTTCGGACATCCTTGTCGGATGTCCTCAGGATGACAAGCGGTCGGTGGGAGCGCGGTGATTGGCAGAGATCTCGGTTGGTGGTTGAGGTGAAAACGTAAAAGCGGAAGCTTTGCTTCCGCACTCAAAAGGGTTAGCGGCGTTTTTTGCGTTTGGGCTTTTTTGGCGGGTGCGAAGAGTGGCTGCTGAGTTCGCGGCGCTTTTTGGCGGCCCAGTTGGGCTTGGTGGATTGGCGGCCGCGGGCTATGCCGAGAGCGTCTGGCGGGACGTTTTCGGTGATGACGGAGCCGGCGGCGATGTACGCGCCATCGCCAAGCTTGACTGGTGCGACGAGGACGGTGTCGCTGCCGACGAAGACGCGGTTGCCGATGGTGGTGGGGTGTTTGGCGAAGCCGTCGTAGTTGCAGGTGATGGTGCCGGCGCCGATGTTGGACTTGCTGCCGATTTTGGCGTCGCCGATGTAGGAAAGATGCGGAGCCTTGGAGCCTTCGCCGATGGTGCTTTTTTTGATTTCGACGAAATTGCCAACGCGGGCACCCTTGAGGAGATGGGATTCGGGGCGGAGGCGCGCGAAGGGGCCGAGGATGACTTCGGATTCGAGGCGAGAGGCGTCAATGACGCAGTGGGGCTCGACGAGGACGTCGTCACCGAGCGTGGCGTCGCGGAGGACGCTGCCGGTGCGAATGGTGCAGCGCATGCCGATTCTTGTTTTGCCGAGGAGCTGGACGGTGGGCTCGACGATGGTGTCTTCACCAACGGTGACATCGGGATCCACGAGGACGGTTTCGGGAAGCTGGATGGTGACGCCGTCGCGCATGAGTTGATCGCGCTTCCATTCGCGGAAGGTGCGGTCGACGCCGGCGAGATCGGCGCGGGTGTTGCAGCCGAGAGTTTCGCGGGGATCGGGTGCAATTTCGGCGAGGACGGTTTCGCCATTGGAATTGAGGATGGAGATGGCGTCGGTGAGATAGATTTCGCGGTGCTTGTTGTTGGGTTTTACGTGGGCGAGCGCGGGCCAGAGCTTGGCGGCGGTGAAGCAGTAGATACTGGAATTGATTTCGTTGAGTTCGCGCTGGTCGGGCGTGAGCTGCGATTCCTCGAGGATGGCAGCGACGGTGTCGCCGGATTTGCGGAGGATGCGGCCGTAGCCGGAGGGATCGGCGAGGACGGCGGTGAGGATGGAGGCGGCGGCGTTGCCGGTTTTGTGTTTCTGCAGGAGAGCACGGAGAGTTTCGGTACGGATGAGCGGCGCGTCACCGGGAAGGACGATGATGTACTTTGCGTGGCCGATGGCGCGCTTGGAGACGAGCATGGCGTGGCCGGTGCCGTTTTGCGGTTGCTGCAGAACGGTTTCGACGCCGAGAGGTTCGACGGCGGCGGAAACTTGTTCCGCCTGGTGGCCGACGACGGCGATTATTTTTTTGGGATGAAGCGGCAGGCAGGCGCGGACAACGTGATCCACGAGCGGGCGGCCGCCGGCATGATGCAAAACTTTTGCCAGGCTGGATTTTAGGCGGGTGCCTTTGCCAGCGGCGAGGATGAGGACAGCAACGTCGTGATTGGACATGGCCAGAGCATTGTCCATTGGACAAGGGATTTTGACAACGTGCCGATTCGATGGGCCGATTCAACGGGCGTATTGGGAGACATGGAGCAGGGAGATAGACTCGACAGAAAAACTAGGCTAGAGTCCACGCGAAGCGCGAGTGCCAAGGCCGGAAAGTGCGGCATCGAGAGGGAAACACACGTCAATGAAATGTCCCTATTGCGGTGAAATGATTGCAGACGGATCACAGTTTTGCCCGAGATGCGGGAACCGGTTGGTCTCCGGAGCGGCACTTGGCGAGGCACCGGGAGGAGTTGGCGCGCCGGGAACGGGATACGCACAAACAGAAGAACAAACAACGAGTGGCAAGGCGATCGCGAGCTTGATTATGGCGGTCCTGATCTTCATTCCCTTTTCGGCGGTCGCGGCGATCATACTGGGCCACCTTGCGCTGTCGGAGATTCGGAAGAGTGCCGGAAAGCTAAAAGGCCAGGGACTGGCCACGGCGGGGCTGATCCTGGGGTATGCGGAGATCGTGATGATCCCCGTGATTTTGATCATTGCGGCGATTGCCATACCGAATCTCCTGCGGGCGAGGATGGCCGCGAATGAGGCGTCGTCGGTGGGCTCGCTGCGAACTTACGGCATAGCGATCAGTTCCTACGCAGAGGAATGCCCGAATCAAGGCTATCCAGTCTCTACATTGAACCTTGGCCCCGGAGCTGGGAATTGCGATGGGGCAAATCTGGTAGATCGCGCCTTGGCAGGGCCGATGCCAACCAAGAGCGGATATGTCTTCCACTATGAGCCAGGAGCGCCGGATGCGAGTGGAAAGGTGATGTCCTACACGATTACGGCCGACCCGATTCAGGAGAACACGACCGGGATACGGCATTTTTTCATGGACGAAAGCGGGGTCATTCGAGTGGAGCGTCAGCACTCGGCCACTCCAGAGAGCGCACCGATGCGGTGAGCGTTTTGGGGCGGAAAAGTGGAGGGTCAGTCCGTAGCGGAGGCGGAAGAGGCGAACTCGGGAGTGCGGTGGGAAGAGGCGTGTTCGGCGGTGGTGATTTCCCAGGCGGATGGGTCGGCTAAAAGGCGGCTGACGAGTTGAGTGTGAAGCGAATGGCCTGCTTTGCGGGCTTCGACGCGGCCGAGGAGCGGAAGGCCGACGAGAGCGAGGTCGCCAATGAGGTCGAGCGCCTTGTGGCGGCCGAATTCGTCGGGGTAGCGGAGGGGACCGTTCATGACACCGTCCTTGGTGAGGACGATGGCGTTATCGAGGGAGCCGCCGCGGATGAGGCCCATGGCGCGGAGCGGCTCGATATCGGACTCAAAGCAGAAGGTGCGGGCGCGGGAGAGGACCTGGCGGAAGGATTCGGGATTTACGACCATTTCGACTTCCTGCTGGCCGACGAGGGGATGGGGAAAATCGACGTAGCAGCGGACGCGGAATTCGTTGGCGGGATAGATGCCGATGCGGCGGCCGTCCTCGACGACTTCGACGGGCTTTAGGACCTTGAGGTATCGGCGTTTGCGGCGAAGGCGGCGGATTCCCGCTTGGTCGAGCAACTGGAGGAAGGGCTCGGCGGAACCGTCGAGAATGGGAATTTCGATGTTGTCGATGTCGATGAAGATGTTGTCGATGCCGTAGGAGTAGGCGGCGGCGAGAAGGTGCTCGGTGGTGGAGAGCAGGACGCCTTGCTTCATGAGGCTGGTGGCGTAACTGACGCGAGCGACGTTGTGGCCGTGGGCCTCGATCGGAAAATCGTCCAAGTCAACGCGGCGGAAAACGATGCCGGTATCCGGGGGAGCCGGGAGAAGCCGGAGGTGAGTGTGGACGCCGGTGTGGAGACCCACACCCTGGGTTTCAACCGGGCGAAGGATGGTTGATTGAAACATAGAGTTACCTAAATAGGGTAGCACATTGCAGGCCAAATAAAATTCGCTTTGTGCTTTGTATTCAATGAGATATAAGGATGCAAGAGAGGCGATTGGCGTTGCATGTGGCAATTAGGCAACAGAATGCGGGATGCGCGTGTCTCTGACACAACCCGGCGAGTTGGGTTAATCGGGAGGCGCAGGGTATCCAAGTGGTGCTCTGGCGCGTCCTAAGAGAATGGTATACTCAGAAATCGTTTTTCACGAGGATGGTGCGGAATGAATCGTTTGACGCGCTATAGCATTTTGGCGGCTTCCGTGTTGATTGTCGGCTGGGTGGGAATCGGCCACGTTCTCGGCCGAACCACGAATGACAGCAACGCGTACAAGTCGCTGGTGGTGTACGGCGAAGTGTTGCAGCGCATTCAGAACGATTATGTGGACGAACCGAACATGCACCTGGTGACGGCGGGGTCGCTGCACGGGTTGCTGGAGTCGCTGGATTCGGAATCGAGTTACCTGACGCCGCGGGAGTATACGGAATACCAGCAGAAGCAGGCGAATCCGGGTACGAGCGAAACCGGGCTGAACCTGAGCAAGCGGTTCGGATACATCATCGTGACTTCGGTGATGCCGGAGAGTTCGGCGGAAAAGGCCGGGCTGCACAGCGGGGACATTCTGGAATCGGTGGCGGGATTCACGACGCGGGAAATGTCGGTGGGGCAGGCGAAGAACCTGCTGGCGGGGCAGCCGGGAACTGGCGTGAAGGTCGGCGTGATCCGTCGCGGAAAGACGGACCCGGAGGAAGTGGACATCGTTCGCGTGAAAATGCCGGAGCCGAAGCTCCAGGTTCAGAAGGTGGACAACGACACGATTGCAATCCGGTTTTCGACGCTGAACGCGGGCCGCAAGGAAGAGTTGCGCGCCAAGCTCCTGGACGCGGAAAAGCAGGGTGTGAGCAGGGTGATCCTGGATGTGCGGGATTGCGGGCGGGGACAGACTTCGGAAGCGATTGAAATCGCGCGGCTGTTTGTGGCGTCGGGAACGCTGACGAAATTGCACGGGCAGACCATCACGGAACAGGTGTTCAGCGCGGAGCCGGCCAAAGTGATGTGGAAGGGTCCGGTTTCGATCCTGATGGACGGGACGACCACGGGCGCGGCGGAAGTGCTGGCCGCGGCGATTGCGAACACGAAGCGCGGAGATTTGGTGGGCGACCACACGTTTGGGCTGGCTTCGGAGCAGAAGTTGATTCCGCTGGACGATGGGGCGGCGCTGATCCTAACAGTGGGGAATTTTGCCAACGCGGACGGGAAATCGATATTGGATGAAGGCGTGACGCCGACAGAAGTGGTGCGCGCGGCGGCCGCGGCCGAGACGGATGACGGCGAAGATGTGGCGGAGACCAGCGCACAGAAAGAACCTCCTCAGGGGCCGCGGCCACTTTCGGCCGACGACCCGGTTTTGCAGAAGGCGCTGCAACTGCTGAAGACTCCCGCAAAGAAGGCCGCTTAAGACGTAGTGGCCCGCAAAAGCTCCGGAACGGCACGCAAACTCTTATTTTTGCTTTTGGTCTGCGCAGCCGGCGTGGCCGTGTGGATGGCAGGCTGCGACAAGATTGCCTCGAAATTCCGCTCCAAAACAAAAACTCAACCTGCAAAAAAAGAACGAGTGAGCCGTCGCCCGCCGAACGCGGCGGTTTCCGGCCCGAAACTGGCGATTGTTCTGGATGATCTTGGCAACGACCGGGAGACGGCGGAGGCTGTCTTCGCTTTGCATTATCCGCTGACGATTTCCGTGCTGCCATATCATGCGCATTCGACGGAGATTGCGGAGGAGGCGCAGCGCCGCGGGCTGGAAGTGATGCTGCATCTGCCGATGCGGGCGATTGCCAATGAAACGCCGGAAGCGCACCAGCTTGAGGCTGGGATGAGCGGTGAGGAAGTGGCGCGGGCGCTGAGCGGGATGCTGGAGAGCGTGCCGACAGCGAGCGGCGTGAATAATCATGAAGGGTCGCTGGCGACTGCGGATGCGAAATTGATGGGGGAATTGATGCCGTTGCTGAAACAGAGGGATTTGTTTTTTGTGGATAGCCGGACGACGGCGGCGACGGTGGCGTTTGAAGCGGCGGAGCACGCTGGAGTGCGAAGCGGATTTCGCAATGTGCCGTTTTTGGATGATGTGCAGGACGTGGCGGCGATTCGGAAGCAGTTGGAATTGGCTCTGCGCGGGGCGAAGGAGAAGGGCGGGGCGATTGCGATTGGACATCCGCATGCGGAGACGCTGCGGGCGTTGAGGGAGGTGTTGCCGCAGGTGGAGGGGGAGGGGGTGCATTTGGTTTTTGTGTCGGAGTTGGTGAAGTAGTTTTACGAAGTCAGCGTGATTGAAAGCGCCAGCTTGCCGGTGAATTTTGTAGATAGGCGTACGTTGAGGTCCTTCGGACATCTCCGGTAAACATCACCGGAGTCCAAACACCGGACCTTGTCGGATGTCCTCAGGATGACAATCTTCCTTTTAGTTTGGAATTCTCAAAAATTTTCAGTTGGTGTGAGATAGAGGCGACGCAGCCTCGGATTCGGCGGTCGTGTTTTTCTTGGGGAAGAGCCACATGACTACGAGGAATTGGAGGCCCATGGTGAGGAAGCAGAAGACACTGCCCTCGGGGCCGACGGTGCCGCCTGTGAGCCACTTGGAACCGTGGAGAATGGAATTGGAGAGATGGCCTTCCATGAAGGTGCCGCTGTTGGGAACGGAAAAGAGGAAGGTTTCGCCCCAGTCGAAAGTGGCGTGGAGGCCGACTGCGTACCAGAGATTGCCTGTGCGATAGAGAGTGAAGGCAAAAAAGATGCCGACGAGAGCGACACTGGCTGCGCCGACGGGACCCTCACCGGGATTACCGAGATGAAGGGCGCCGAATCCCAGGGAGAGAATGATTGCGGCAGGCCAGAAGCCGATGCCGTCCGCCAGCGTGAACTGCGAATATCCGCGAAACAAAAACTCTTCAAAGAAGCCGACGAACGTGAAGAGCACCAAGTGTAGGAGACCCCAATGCAGGATTCCGGATGAAGATAGGGCCAGACTGCCGAAGGAATAGCCTCCGAATGCGGAGATGAGTCCCATGAGAACACAGATTTCCACCAACCCGAACAGCATGCCCAACCAGAATTTCCTGCCAAATGCTTCGGCGAGGGGAAGGCCATACTCACCGGGGGACCGCCGCTCGATCCTGGACATGATGAGCGCGCAGCCAAAGACCACGAAGAAGCCGACCATCTCCTGGACGAGTTCGACAGCGGGCGTAGGTGGTCTGTGCGTGGGCGTATGGATTGTCCTGACGAGGAGATTGATAGCCGCGCTGAAAGCAACGACGAGGAGAATGTAGATCAGCAGCCGCCAGCCAGCGCGCAAGCCCCGGTCGTTAAAGAGAACGGGATTTCGTCTCGGGGGAGTCGGAAGTACGGACGCGAGTGGGCCTGGAAATTCCTGCGCGTTGGGATCGGGAGAGGCGAGGTTGTCCAATGTGGCTCCTTGTAAGAGATTCGACGGCGAAGTTGACTGAATTACAGTGCCTATTCGAGAAGGCCCTGAACCGAGAACGGCCGTTCCTAGATACGGGGAACCCGCGAGAAATGTTGCAATGGGCGCGACAGGGAGAGTATAACCTGCGAGAGACGCAAGTCTGGTTAGAAATTAACTATAGGATGAAAGGGAGCCGGCTTGAAAGCTGCTGCAACACCGCCAAAATTGATCGCGGGACGTTTGGCTTTGGATTTTGCCAATTTGATTCCTGTGGCGCATGACCTTTCGTGGGTGGAGTTTGTGGAATTTTTGGTGGATTCGAGGGTGGTGGGCGAAGAACGCGGGATGCGGCTGGAACCACTGGAGGGGAGCGAGCCGGGGGCGGTGGATGCGGTACTGCTGAAGATATTGCGATTGCGGGAGTGCGTGAGGGCAGTGTTTTCGGCGATGGAGGAGAGGCGGGATTTCCCGAAGGCTTGGGTGGCGCCGATCAATGAGATTTTACGGGTTACGGAAGGGCACGATGAACTGCTGGCGCGAGAGGGCCGGTGGCGGCTGGAATTTATCGGGAGAGAGAGCGGGCTGGAGTGGCTGCTGGCGGCGATCGCTCGGTCGGCCGCGGAGTTGATTGTGGAAGGACAGAACGCGCCGTTGAAACGATGCGCGAACGCCGGCTGCCGGTTATTTTTTTATGACGATTCGCGGACGCGGAGGAGGAGATGGTGTTCGATGGCGGTTTGCGGGAATCGGCATAAGGTGGCGGCGTTTTTGAAGAGGAAGGGCGGGAGGTGAGGAGTGGTTGGGGAGTGGGCATTCCACGAGGAATAAGTGATTGCAGTATTTAAAGTTGAGGTTCTTCGGGCATCCTCGTCGGATGCCCTCAGAATGACAAGTATTCTTATTTGGGTGGATGGGGGAAGTTGAGGGCGAAGCGGAGGCGGTCGTTTAGCGGGGGGTGGGAGTAGAGCCACAGGACGATGAATTTTGGGGGGTTGGGATCGTCGAGGTCTTCTTCGCCGAGGACCTGAAAGGCATGAGCGGCGACTTCGTTGGCGTTGGGGAAAAAACCTTGAATTAGCTGGAGGCCGTACGCGTCGGCGGCGTGCTCCAGCATGCGGCTGAAGGCGTTGCCGATGGGCTCGCCGAAGAAGCTCATGATGTTGAGGAGGAGGAGAAGGACGCCGAGCGCCGCCCAATCTGATTGTCCACGAATCCCCCAAGCAGAGCCCCATCGAGCGATCATCCACTGCAGCGCACGATACGCAAGAAATAAAGCGAAAAAGAGCAGCGCGAGGAAGTAGGCGAAGCCCTTTACGACATGGCCGAGAACGTAATGCCCCATTTCATGGCCGACGATGAAGAGGAGTTCTTCGGGTTTCGTTTTCTGGATGGAGGTGTCCCAGATGACGATGCGCTTGGAGGCGCCGAGGCCTGTGACGTAGGCGTTGATGGCGTTGGTCTTGGCGCTGGCTTCCATGAGGAACATGCGCTCGGGAGGAACGGGAATGCCTGCGCGGCGGGAAAGTTCGCCGATGGACTGAACAAGCTGCGGCTGCGTTTCCCGGAGCGGGCGAAATTTGTTGAAGAGCGGGTCGACATACCACGGGGCGATGAGCCCCAGGAAGAGAGAGAGCGGGATGGCGCCGAGCCAGGCGAAGAGCCACCAGCTTCGGGGCTTCGAACGGATCAAGGCGAACAGGAGCGTAACGACGAGGAGAGCCAGCGCGATGCTGAGGAGCTGTGCCTTGGTCCAATCCCAGAACCAGGAGCCCCAGGGCTGGATGGATTGCTGGTAGAAAACAGAGAGGTGATGCCAGTAGAGGCGAATGGGAAGATGCAGCAGCGCAAGGAGGACGAAGAGAACGGGGACGAAGATCAGGGCCTGGAGGGAATGGCTGCTGGAGCGGGATTCCGCGAAGTCGCGGAGTTTGGCGATGAATCCAGAGCGAAGAAGCAGGAGGATGACCGCGAGGTTCCAAAAGACAGAGAGAAAATAGAGGCGGTAGCCGGCGCGCGAATAGGCCACGGCTTTCTGGTATTTTTCGGGAGATAGGCGGTAGGTTGCTGTGGAATTTTGGGTGGAAGAAGCGGAGGCGGGAGCGGCCGATTCTTGAGCAGTTGCAGGCGCGGATTGCAGAGAAGACGCGCCGGAGCGGTACCCGGCGGAAGCGAGGGAGAAAACGAGCAACGTAAGCCGGAGCAGGCAGGACCTGAAGCGAGAGGCCGCGAGGAAGTGCATTGGATCAGTATAGCGGGGGGCAGGTACGCCAGGGCAAGGGCAGGGGTGATTTGCAGATAGGCGGCAGCGGCCGAGAGGGAAATTGTGCTGCGAAGCGCGCGGGCGTATGCTGCGAGATGAGAGCCCAATTGAGGCAGGAGGCGGAGCGATGATGAATGGGAAAAGGGTGTGCGTCTCCACGATTTTGCTTGCGACGTGCCTTGTGGGGATGCCGAGAACGCAAGCCCAGGGCGAGCAGGAGCCTTCGGTGGCGGAAGCAGCGCGGAAGGCGCGCGAGCAGAAGAAAACGGCGGCAAAACCTAGCACGGTGATTACGAACGATACGCTGAAGCCGGCTACGCCCGCAACGGTGCAGCAGGCGACGGCAGTAACAGACAGCACTCCTGGAACGAATGCGACCGCGGCCGGCGGCGCAACGACGGATGCGACAACCGCGGCGCAACCGGCGAAGGGGTCGTCCGAAAAGGAAATCGCCGAGAAGAAGGCGAAGATCGAGGCGTTGAAGCAGGAAGTTGCGGACAAAGCAAAAGAGGTAGACCTGCAGCAGCGCGTACTGGCGCTGGCGAATGAGAGCTATTATTCGCGGCCGGACTTTTCGAAAGACACCGACGGAAAAGCGAAGCTGGATGCGATGCAAGGCGATCTGGCGCAAAAACAGGACGAGCTTTCGAAGCTAAAGGCCAAGCTACGAGAATTGGCCCCCGATGCAGATCAGAAGCCGGCGGCTCCGCAGCAATAGCAGCACTAACATTCGAACAGCGAGATGGTCGGCGGTGGATTACTGCGGGCCGAGAATGATCGGCAAGCCGGTCTTGGAATTGCCGATGATCACCACTTTTGAATTGGCGCTGGTGGCCAGTTTTTCGGTGGCTTCGATTCCCTTCCATTCCAACAGTTGTGGGCTGATGCCCTGGGCGACGATTTTCTGAAAATCGGCGATGCCTTGGGCTTCGATGCGCTTGCGCTGGGCTTCCTGGGTTTCTTTCTGCAGGATGAAGCTCATGCGCAGGGCGTCCTGTTCGGCCTGCTGCTTGGCCTCGATGGAGCCTTTGAGCATGGCGGGCAACTGGACGTCGCGTAGCAGGATGTTTTCGACGATCACGCCGCGGGGATTAAATTCCCGGGTCGAGAACAATGGGAAAGCGTTAATGAGCGACGGGGGCAGGTGAAGGATTGTTGGAAAGCTCGTCGTTTTTCCACAGATTTGTGGTGTTACCACCCGCTGTTGGGGTCGATTTCGATTGACAGCCCAAGCACGCAGAACGAAAATTTGCAGGTCTGCTCGGTCCGTTCCGCGAATTTCTGGCCGCCAAGGGGAGCTCACTTCCGCAGAGTGAGTTGGGGGCCGCTGAGGGAGTTCAGAATGACCATGATGCCGGGCTCCACCGTACAGTGTGTCAATCCACGATGCGAAGTGAAGGGAAATTGGGTGAGGGCTGAAGCGAACGGCTCCGACCATTGCCCTGCGTGCGGGGAAGAACTGCGTCACGTGCCGCCGCCGCTGATGCCGAGAATGAGATTCCGCCCGAGACCGGCTGCGCCGCGTCCGTCCTTGCGTCCCCGCTAGCGGGGTTGGGCGAGAGAAAGCCTCGAAAAATGAAGGGCCGGAAGCGCCAGCCTCCGGCCCTTCGTGTTTTGATGGGAACTTTTCCAAGCTCCACGGCCTCTATCCATTAGGAACATCCGCAGAAATTTGGTTCAGAGCCTCTTGCTGAAAGAGGCGGAGGTGTGCTTTGGCGGAAACAACCGGGCGTTATTCATGGAAAAAGCGAGTTTTGCTGGTTGCGGGAGGAGCAGTTGTTTTTCTGCTGGTGTTTGTGTTCGCGATTCGCATAACGGTGTCAGAAATGTTCCGCGGAATCGCGTCGGAGAAAGCGACGGGCCTGTCGGCGATCGCTGACTGGGACCTCCGGAGCATGTGGACCGGCGGCGGGTATCAATTAAGCAAGGCGCCGTCGGATACGGGAACAGGGTGGGTCGCGCGGAGTGCGGAACTACAGATACGTTCTTCGGTTTTTGAAAACTCAGTAGCCTCGCTGCATCGAATCGTGGCCGGACATCACGGCTATCTGGAGGATCTTCGGACAGAGAGCCGAACTGGAACGGGACGGGCACTGGCAGCTACGATTTCCGTGCCGACCGAAGAGTTCGATGACGCGCTGGCGGATTTGCAGACGCTGGGCAGAGTGGAAGTTGTCTCGCAGGCGGGGGAGGACTCGGCCGTGAAGCTGGCCACGGCCGGGAGACACCTGGAAGCGGCGAGAACGAATCTCACCCGTCTGCAGAAATTGCAACGCGAGCGCAAAGGGGAACTGCGGGATGCGGTTGCGCTGGAGAAGGACATCGCACAGGCGAACGAGAGCGTTGCGGAGGCGGAGCGGCAACACGATGGATTGATTTCCACGGTGGCGCAAGCGCACCTGCGGATTGTGCTCTTCGAAGATTATCGCGCCCCGTTGCAGGTAAGTATGGCGGGTACATACCTGCAGATACGCAATTCTTTTGTCGAAGGGATCGTGACGATTTTGGGGTCGGTCTGTTCGGTGCTTGGAATTCTGTTCGGGTACGGGTTGCCGTTGGTGTTCTGGATGGCGCTGTTATTCTGGCCGCTGCGGATGGTGTGGAGACGGTTCCGGCGGACGCCGGCGAGTGTTGTGGCGGGGTAAAAAGGGCAAGAGCCCAGCCAGGAATGGCTGGGCCACCTGAAGGTGGCCGCTACAAGGGCAGAGGCGGATTAAGACTCGACGAGGCCCTTTTCGAGGAGTTCTTCGTCGCTTAGCCAGAGGTCGGGGATGTTGGCGGAGCCGAGGCGAAGGATGTCTTCGAGGGCGCCGCGAACTTCGCGGAGGCGGAAGTCCACGCCTACTTTTTCGAGCATGTCGATGAGGGCTTGCGCGCCTTCGGCTAGCATGGGTTTCGGGCGGACGCCGGTGCGAGCGATCTGGTGATAGGAGACGATGTAGAAGGCGTTGGTGCCCGCACCGTGACGAACGATGTGCAGGAAGCCCCGCGCCTTCAGAGGTTCTTTCGCTTGTCTTACTGCGACCGCGGCGCCGCTTGGGAGTGAGCTCATCGTGTGATCTCCTCGCCTGTGGCCCGCATCAGCTGCATCCGCTGGTGCTCCCGCAATTTTCACATTTGTAGCAAGCGCCGTTGGGCACCATGAGCATGCCGCATTCGGAGCAAGTGGGCGCGTCTTCCAAGGCGTTGCCTGGAGAGTAGGTTTTTGTTTCGACGGGCGGCGCCGGAGTCAGCACCGGAGCAACTGGCGTGGGCGCCGGGATGGAGGCGACCACGGTGCCTTCCATCGGCGCGCCATTGAGCTTGAGGTAATCCGCGGAGATGAAGCGCCCGCCGAGCCAGCGAGCGATGTAGTCCAGCACGGAAGTGGCGAAGCGGATGTTGGCGTTGGGAGTGATGCCGCTGGGTTCGAAGCGGGTGTTGACCAGCTTGTTGACGAGCACTTTCAGCGGCACGCCATATTGCAAGCCGATGGAGAGGGTGAGCGCGAGGCCGTCCATGACGCCAGAGAGGGTGGAACCTTCCTTGGACATCTTGATGAAGATTTCACCGGGGCGGCCGTCGGGGTACATGCCGACGGTGATGTAGCCTTCGTGGCCGCCGACGCTGAACTTGTGGGTGACGGAATTGCGTTCGACGGGAAGCTTTTCACGCTGGGTGCGGGCGAAGAGTTCGCGCTGCACCGGCTCGGGCTCGGCCGCCGCGACTTCGACTTTCTTTTCGTCTTTCTTGTTGCCGGCGGCGTTGAGCGGCTGGGAACGCTTGGAGTTGTCGCGATAGATCGCGACGGCCTTGAGGCCGAGCTTCCAGGACTCGATGTAGGCGTCCATGATGTCTTCGACGGTGGAATCCTCTGGCATGTTGATGGTCTTGCTGATGGCGCCGGAGAGGAAGGGCTGGGCCGCCGCCATCATCTTGACGTGACCGCGCCAGGCGATGGAACGCCCGCCGGTTGTGGCCAGGGAGCAATCGAATACGGGAATGTGTTCGGGCTTGACGAAGGGCGCGCCATCCATTTTGCCGTTGGCATCGATGTAGCTGACGATTTCGCTGGTCTGTTCGGGCGTGTAGCCGAGCTTCATCAGGGCGGCCGGAACCGTGTTGTTGACGATTTTGATGACGCCGCCGCCGACGAGCTTTTTATATTTGATGAGGGCGAGGTCGGGCTCGATACCGGTGGTGTCGCAATCCATCATGAAGCCGATGGTGCCGGTGGGAGCGAGAACGGTGACCTGGGAATTCTTGAAGCCGTGCTTTTCACCGAGTGCGAGAGCGGAATCCCAGGAGCTTTGCGCGCCCATGTAGAGATCGGACTGAACATGGTCGGGCTTGATGCCGCGCATGGCGTGGCGGTGCATGCGAATGACGTCGAGCATGGGTTCGCGATTCACGGGATAGCCCGGGAAGGGATCCATGCGTTCGGCGACGCGAGCGGACTGGGCGTAGGCTTCACCGCACATGAGGGCGGTGACGGCAGCAGCTACGTCGCGGCCTTCATCGGAATCGTAGGGCAGGGCCATGGACATGAGGAGCGCGCCGAGATTGGCGTAGCCGAGGCCGAGCGGGCGGAACTCGTGCGAATTTTTTCCAATCCTGTCCGTGGGATAGCTGGCGTTGTCGACGAGGATTTCCTGGGCGGTGATGGTGACATCGACTGCATGAGTGAATGCTTCGACGTCGAAGTCACCGTTGGGGCTGAGATACTTCATGAGGTTCAACGAAGCCAGGTTGCAGGCGGTGTCGTCGAGAAACATGTATTCGCTGCAAGGATTGCTTGCGTTGATGCGCGCGGTGGACTTGCAGGTGTGCCAGCGATTGACGGTGGTGTCGTACTGCATGCCCGGGTCGCCGCAGTGCCAGGTGGAATCGGCAACTTTGTAGAGGAGTTCGCGAGCGCTGAGCTTTTCGTTGGGCTGGCCGTCGGTGACGTTCCTGGTCCACCAGTCGCGATTATCCTGCGCGGCTTGCATGAACTCATCGGTGACGCGGACGGAGTGGTTGGCGTTCTGGAAGAAAATGGAGCTGTAGGCTTCGCCGTCGATGGAGGAGTCATAGCCCTGCTCGATGAGGACGTGAGCTTTCTTTTCTTCCTTCACTTTGCAATCGATGAATTCGACGATGTCCGGATGGTCGATATTGAGGATGACCATCTTGGCGGCGCGGCGCGTCTTGCCGCCGCTCTTGATAACGCCGGCGAAGGCGTCGAAGCCCTTCATGAAGCTGACCGGGCCGGAGGCGATGCCGCCGCCGGAGAGGGTTTCCTTGCTGCCGCGGAGGGTGGAGAAATTGGTGCCGGTGCCGGAGCCCCACTTGAAGAGCATGCCTTCCGTGCGGGTGAGCCCCATGATGGATTCCATGCTGTCCTGAACGGAGTTGATGAAGCAGGCGGAGCACTGCGGCTTGGGCTGGCAGCCGACGTTGAACCAGACGGGGGAATTGAAAGCCATTTTCTGCTCGACCAGCAGGTGGGTGAGTTCGTCGCGGAAAGCGTCGCGCGACGCATTATTGGCGAAATAGCCGCCCTCTTCCCCCCAGCGGACGACGGTGTCCACCACGCGGCCGATCAACTGGCGCACGGAGCCTTCGCGCTCGGAAGTGCCAGGCTTGCCGTGGAAGTATTTGCTGGCGACGATATTGGTGGCGGTTTGCGACCAGCTTTTTGGAACCTCGACGTTCTCCTGCTTGAAAATCGTGGCGCCCTTTTCGTTGCCAATCAGAGCGGTGCGCTTTTCCCATTCGACCTTGTCGAAGGGAGAAACCTTTCCATCGGTGAAGTACCGTTCAAAGATCAGACCGCTGGACACACTGGAGGTGTCCACCTGTTTCGAAGTCTCGACCGCTTTCCCATTCAATGCGTGCTTCACCGTAGCCATCCTGATTCCTCCCCGCAACAGGTTCCCGTAGTGCGAGCGGGGAACCCTTCTATTTTACTCCCCTGGCGAGCAGGGGGTTGCGTTTCCGCCTCGAAAACGCAACTGGATTCGTGGTCCGTGTGGAAGGCGTCCCCCCGAGATCATCGAAAAAAACGAATGCGCTGCCCAATGCCGGTGAAGCTCACACGGCCGAACAGCAGGCTCCACGCTTACCTACGACTGCGCGGAGCAGGTACTTCGCGCTCGTTTTTTGCGGTGATACCGGGCTGGAGCGTGGGGCAAAGCCGGACCAAGGCAATCCCCCGACTCGGTCCGTCTGGCGCTTCCACGTCCCCCGAATCTGGATTCGCAGTATCGGACTAGGGGAAGTTGGTGTCAAGAGAAAATCGCAAAATCTGGGGAATAAATTTCCATGGCGTCTATATCTAGTGGTGGACTTTCTGGAACAGTGGAATCCCAGAACGGTGCAGAGCGCGGGTTCCGGTACGGAAGTACTTTGAAATCAGGACTCTTGCTTCATCCTTTGGATGCGTGCGAGCGCGTATTCTGGCATGAGGCAGGAGTCCATCGGAGGGATGGCGCACGTGCAAGTTGGCCGCTATCAAATTCTTGAGACGCTGGGAACCGGGGCAAACAGCCGCGTGGTGCGCGGATTTGATCCGCTGATTGACCGGCCGGTGGCGATCAAATTACTTTCGCCGGAGTTGTCGCGAGGCGAAGCACGGTCGCGTTTTCTCCGCGAAGCGCGCGTGGTTGGAAAACTTTCGCATCCATTTATTATCACGCTGCACGACATGGGAATTGAGGAGTCCACGTCGACTCCGTACCTGGTGATGGAAATGGTGGAAGGGCAATCGCTCGAAAAAATTCTCACCAGCGGAAGCGTGCCGTTTCCGTCGGCATGCGGGTGGGCGGCGCAGGTGGCGGTGGCGCTGCATGTGGCGCACCGGCACGGGATCATTCACGGGGACGTGAAGCCCGCCAACATTCTGGTGACCAGCGATTCACGGACAAAACTGACGGACTTTGGCATGGCGCGGCTGGCGAGCCACGATACGAAGGACACTTCCCTGCTGGGAACGCCAGCGTATTGGTGCCCGGAACAGATCATGGGGCGTGCGCAAGATGCGCGCTCGGACATCTTTTCGCTGGGAGTGCTGCTGTACGAAATGCTGACGGGGATTTCACCGTTTGCGGCGGATTCGCTGCAGAAGGTGTGCAATCACGTGCTGTCCTCGCGGCCGCTGCCGCCATCGCAGGTGAATTCCTCGATTCCCACGGCGCTTGATGAGATTCTGGCTGCCTGCCTGGCGAAGGATCCACAACAGCGAACGGCCTCGGCGGAATTGCTGGCGGAGCAATTGTATCCGCTGGCCCGGCGCAAGACGGTGACGCCGGCGGCGCCCGTGGTTGAGCAAACGCTGCGAAATCGCGCGGCGCGATTCCTGCGCTCGGCGTAAGAAAGCCCCCAACGTAGTCAGCTTTCAATCCGAATAGTTTGCAAACACTGTCAGTTGAGGTCCTTCGGCGCGCAAACGGCGCGCGTCTCAGGATGACAAGCTCTGCTCTTTTGTTCGCGTCTGGAGATGGGACACAGCGGCGCGGTGATTATTCGTAGCGGAGGGCTTCGACGGGATCGAGCTTTGCGGCTTTCATGGCGGGCCAGACGCCGAAGATGAGGCCGATGCTGACGCTGACGAAGATGCCAAGAAGTGCGGCCCACAGGGGCACACTGCCGGGCCACTTGAGAGCCAGGCGCACCAGAAGAACGAGACCATTCACAAGAATGAGAGCGATGAGCCCTCCCAAACCGGTGAGGGTCATGGCTTCGAGAAGAAACTGCCAGGTGATGTCCTTACTTTTTGCACCGATGGCTTTGCGGACGCCGATTTCGCGGGTGCGTTCGGTAACGCTGACGAGCATGATGTTCATCACGCCAACGCCGCCGATGAGCAGCCCGATGGCGCTGAGCACAACCGTGGCGATCGCGACTTTCCCGACGATGTTGTGAAATTCCTGGATCTGCTCTTCGGCGGTGGCGACGGAGAAATTGTCCTTGCCGTCATATGGGACGTTGCGGCGGCGGCGGAGAACCTCGGTGATCTGATCGACCATCTGGTTGAGCATTTTAGGCTGCGCCTGAACGCGGAAGTTGATCTCGGTGGCCGAAGGAAAGGTCTTGCGAAAGGTGCTGAAAGGAATCAGGACGCGGCGATCTTCGTCACCCATGCCGAAACCGCCCTTGGGCTTCTCCACAACTCCGATGACCTGAAAACTGGAGCCGTCAATGGTGACGTCTTTGCCAATCGCATCGCCTCCCGGGAAAAGCACGGGGGCGACATTTTCGCCGAGCATGACGACTTTTTCCTTGTGCAGGTCGTCGCCTTCGCTGATGAATCGGCCGGCGAGGGTGGCGGCGTTGGCGTAGACCAGGCCGAAGTTGGCCTGGACGCCGCGAAAATCGATGGCGGTGACTTCACCGGACTTGGTGCGCACGGAGTGAGCGACATCCCAGTCGCTGGTGATAAACACGGTGACGTTCTTCACGGCGGGGCACCTTTCCTCGAGGGCGCGCGCGTCTTCGAGTGTGAGGGGCTTGCGCTGGCGTTCCTCGAGAGGCGGCGGGCCACCGTGGCGGCCCTGATCCCACTTGGTGACAAAGGCCGTGTCTGCGCCGAATTGTTTTACGTTTTCCTGGATTTGCGCGTCGAAACCGGTGATGAGAGCAGCGACGAGCATGATGACACTGACGCCCAAAACGACGCCAAAAATCGTGAGGGCGCTGCGAAGTTTGTGGGTGCGCAGCGCATCCATGGCTTGCCGGAGATTTTCGCCGTTTGCCTGAGGCATAAGCGCGCCTAGCTTTCCGCTCGAAGAGCTTCAATCGGATCGAGTTTTGCGGCCCGCATGGCCGGGAAGATGCCGAAAAAGAGTCCTACGGCCGTAGAAAGGCAAAGCGAGAGGATGACGGCGGTGAATGGAGTTTCCATCGGGAAGGAAAAAGTGGCCTTCACGAGGTAGACGGCCAGATACGCGGTAATGATGCCGATGAAACCGCCAAAGGAGGCGAGCACGGCGGATTCGGTGAGAAATTGTAATAGGATGTGCATTTTTCTGGCGCCGAGGGAGCGCCGCAAGCCGATTTCGCGGGTGCGTTCGGTGACGCTGGCGAGCATGATGTTCATGATGACGATGCCGCCGACGACGAGAAAAATGCTGACGAGGGCCATGGCCATGAAGGCGACATTGGCAGTGAGGTCGTGCCAGAGGGCCATGATGGAATCGGAGCCGAGAATGGCGAAATTGTCGGGGGCGTTGTAGTCGAGGTGGCGCAAGGCGCGAATAAGCATGCGGGCTTCATCCTGGCTGGCGCTCATCATTTCGGCATTGGGCGCTTGAATGAAGATAGCGATCCAATCGATCCCGCGTTGCCAGCTCTTATGAAAGGTGCTCATGGGGATGATCATGTAATTGTCTTGCGATTGGCCAAAGGCGCTGCCGATGGCTTCGGCGATGCCGATGACTTCGTAGCTGTGCGTGCCGACGCGAATGGATTTGCCGAGTGGATCCACGTTGGGAAAGAACTTAGTGGCGAGGTCGGCGCCGATAAAGGCGACATCGGAGTGGTGCTCGTCATCGGCGGGAGTAATGAAGCGGCCTTCCGCGATGTTCAGGTTGCGGACTTCGGCGAAATTCGGGGTAGCGCC
>JGI12635J15846_10001742_pt1 | contig 18962 bp, 13 predicted proteins | sample BlaSpr_A8_OM2_M2_FD_15846 | JGI IMG/M metagenome (IMG submission 15846) | reverse complement strand
CAGTTCAATATCTTCACGATCGCCTTCGGACACTTGTGCGAGAACCTCGCCAGTGGCGGGATTGTAAGTCGGGAAAGTCTTGCCGGAAATGGAGTTTACCCATTTGCCGTTGATCAACATTTTGCGAGGTTTATCTATGAAATCAGCTACCTGCGGGTGAATCCGCGGCGAAACTGCGATGCCCATAACATCCTCCTTAAATCAAGAACGAAGATCGAGCAAGAAATTGCATGAAACGTGAAGTTCACGCTAACGATGCCGGGCGGAGAAGAATAACGAAAATATGCTAGCCCTGACTTACAACAAAAGCAATTCCGGTTGGACTGGCTCACGGTCCTCCCGGCGTCGCATAATCGCAGGATGCGGGCAAGCAATCGGCCACGGGTCAAGATCTGCTGTATTTCAAGCCCTGACGAAGCTCGAATCGCCATTGAGCGTGGCGCTGCCGCTCTGGGTTTGGTTTCCGCCATGCCCAGCGGGCCGGGCGTAATCTCCGAAGAACAGATCGCCGAAATCGTCGCTACAGTTCCTCCATCGATCGGAACATTTCTGCTCACCGCACTGCAAGATGCGGAAACCATCATCGCTCAACAGCGCCGCTGCCGCACTAATGCAATCCAGATTGTGGATCGCCTGATTCACGGGTCTTACGAAGATCTGCGCCGGGCGCTGCCGGGAATCTCGCTGGTACAAGTGGTGCACGTAAACGGGGAAGAATCGATGGAAGAGGCGGCCGCGGTGGCAGCGCGGGTTGACGCGATTCTGCTCGATTCAGGAAATCCTGAGCTCGCAACCAAAGAACTCGGCGGCACTGGCCGGACGCACGATTGGAAGTTGAGCTGTCGCATTCGAGAGCGAGTCAACGTTCCCCTCTTTCTTGCTGGCGGACTGAAGCCGGATAACGTTCGGGAAGCCGTACAGACGGTTGGTCCTTTCGGACTCGATATCTGCTCGGGTGTTCGGACGGATGGCAAGCTGGATGAAGAAAAAGTGCGAGCGCTTTTTCGAAACTTAACTGCCTAATCGGTGGTGCGCGCTTTCTACCTAAATCGAAATCAAGAAAAAGAACTGCACTGCTTCGTCAGGGTTTACAATTGCCCTCGATTTCTGGTTAGCCGTTAGAATTCTCCGTTATGCGCAAGAACAATGTGCCGGCCAACGCGCGGGCGAAACTGCTGCAGTCTGCCAAAAAGGGGATGAAGAACGCGCACGCACCGTATTCGAAATTCCGCGTGGGTGCTGCCATTCTGCTTTCGAATGGCAGAGTGTTCTCGGGTTGTAATGTGGAGAACGCCTCCTATGGAATGACCAACTGCGCCGAGCGCACCGCCATTTTTTCTGCGGTTGCGGAACTCGGCCCCAAGATCGAAATCCGCGCGGTCTCCGTAGTGAATGACCACGGTGTGCCCAGCTCTCCGTGCGGGGCTTGCCGTCAAGTCATTTACGAATTTGGCCCCGACGCAACAATTTTCTACCCCGGCCCTGAAGGACCGCGGCAGGCCCATATCACTGAACTTTTGCCGGAAGGATTCCGCCTTCAGTGAATCTGACCCATGCTTTAACGCAAACTCTTCGCGCCATTGATGTGATCCGCAAGAAGCGCGACGGCGGCGAATTGTCTGCGGAGGAAATTGATTATCTCGTCAACTCGTACACCCGCGGAGACATTCCCGACTATCAGGTTTCGGCCTGGCTGATGGCAGTCGTTTTGCGCGGGATGACTCGTGGCGAAACCGCTGCCCTGACCGACGCCATGCTGCACTCGGGCGAAGTGCTCGATCTGTCGTCATTGACGGCAAGAAAGGTCGACAAGCATTCGACGGGCGGAGTCGGAGACAAAACTTCGCTTGTCCTGGCGCCGCTTGCAGCCGCCGCGGGTATTGCCGTTCCAATGATCAGCGGCCGAGGCTTGGGGCACACCGGAGGCACGCTGGACAAACTTGAGGCGATCCCCGGCTTCAACGTCAATCTATCCGTCGATCAATTTCGCCGCGTACTCGAAGTCTGTGGTTGCGCCATGATCGGTCAAACCGCCCAGATCGCTCCAGCCGATCGGAAGCTCTACGCATTGCGCGATGTGACTGGAACCGTGGAAAGCCCTTACCTCATTTGCGCCTCCATCATGAGCAAGAAACTTGCCGAAGGCATCGACGCACTGGTTCTCGACGTAAAGACGGGCTCCGGTGCGTTCATGAAAAATGATGAAGACGCCACTTTTCTAGCCGAACTGATGGTGGAAACCGGGGAGCGCATGGGCAAACAGGTTGTGGCGCTCATCACGGACATGGATCAGCCGCTGGGATGCATGATCGGCAATGCGCTCGAGGTTGTTGAAGTCATAGAAGTTTTGCGCGGTAAAGGACCGGAAGATTTGCGCCGGCTTTGTATTGAGCTTGCGGGATGGATGCTGCACTTAGGCGGAGTGGCTGCCAGTGTTGAGGAAGGGGAAAAACAGAGTGAGAAACTGATTGCTTCTGGAAAAGCACTCGACAGGTTCCGGCAGATGGTGGAACTGCAGGGCGGAGATCCGCGTGCGATTGACGATCCGAAGAAACTACCGCTCGCTCAACATACGATGACGGTTTCCAGCCGAGGAAGCGGATCTCTCGCATCTTTGCAGTGCGAGCAGGTGGGCACCGCGTGCGTCATTTTAGGGGGCGGCCGCGAACGCAAGGAAGATTCCGTCGATCCCGCCGTGGGAATCGTGCTTCACAAGAAAGTCGGAGACCGGGTTTCGGCCGGCGAGCCGCTGGCCACGATCCACTACAATGCAGAAACTCGCGCGGACCGTGCCCGGCAAATGCTCGAGGAGAGCTATCGAATTTCCGATTCGTCCCCAAACGAGAAGAGACCTTTGATCCATCGCGTCATCGGCAGACCCGGAGACAAAAACTAAATGGGACGCTTCACTGGAATTCTCGGCCTTTTCACCATGCTCGCGTTGGCCTACGCCTTTTCGACAAATCGCCGAGCCATCCGCCTGAAAACCGTGGCCTGGGGTTTGGGCCTGCAGTTTGCCTTTGCGGTATGCGTGTTGAGAATCGACGCCGGCCGGCGAGTCTTTCAGAAGGCTGGCGACGTGGTCAGTCAGTTGCTTAGTTACTCTTTCACCGGTTCGCAGTTTGTTTTCGGCGACTTGGGAAAGCAGGGTTCGCATCTCGGTTTCTTTTTCGCGTTTCAGGTACTGCCAACCATCATTTTTATCTGCGCGTTTTTCGCGGTGCTTTACCACGTTGGAGTCATGCAGGTCATCATCAAGTTCTTTGCCTGGATCATGACCAAGGTGATGGGCGCGAGCGGCGCGGAATCGCTCAACATCGCGGCCAGCATTTTCATGGGACAAACGGAGGCGCCGGTGACCATTCGGCCGTTTCTTCCTGATCTGACACGTTCGGAACTCATGACCGTGATGACCAGCGGCATGGCCCACGTTTCCGGCGGGATTATGGCGGCTTACATTGCATTTGGAATAGAACCTAAACATCTGTTGAGCGCCGTCATTATGACCGCGCCCGGCACCCTGCTAATGGCCAAGATGCTGGTGCCCGAAACCGAGCAGCCGAGAACGGCTGGGCGAGTTGTGATGCCTGAAGGCGAGGAGGAAACCGAGAAGGAAGAAAATCTGCTGGGCGCGGTTGCCCGGGGAACGACGGATGGTTTGCATATGGCGTTGAACATCGCCGCCATGCTGATTGCGTTCCTGGCGCTGATCGCGCTGGCGGATGGCGTTCTGGGTGGAATTCACCACTGGATTTCCTGGGTTCCAGAAAGTCTGGAAAAGATTTTCGGAGCTGTCTTCGCGCCGGTTGCCTGGGTCATCGGCGTTCCCTGGCACGATTGCGGAGTGATTGGAACTCTGCTGGGCACGCGCATGGTGCTGAATGAACTGGTGGCGTTCTCCATGCTCGGGCCGCTGAAAGCGGCGCTCGATCCCCGCTCATTTACGATTGCAACGTTCGCACTCTGCGGATTTGCCAATCTCAGCTCCATCGGAATTCAAATCGGTGGTATTGGAGCGCTGGCTCCGAACAAGAAGAGCGAACTGGCCCGGCTTGGAATTCGTGCGATGCTGGCGGGAACCATGGCGAATCTCATGTCGGCATCGATCGCGGGTATGCTGCTATAGACCTGAGTTGATACAGAAAAAATTTCCTTCTGTAAAGCGACCTGGACTACGTCGATTCGTAATAAAGCGGATCTATCCTATCCATTCGATCGAGCGACCAGGAAGATCGCCAGTCCGTAAAAGATGAACATCAGGGCAAGATAGGCTTTGGCCCGCGGTCCAGAGTTCGCAAATTCCTTCCAGGCAAAAATTCCCCACAGCGCCGCAACCATGGGAGCGGATTGTCCGATGGCGTAAGAAATCGCGACGCCGGTAAAGCTCGCGGCTACAAGATTGAAGACTGTGCCCAGGCCCCAGATGCATCCACCGAAAAGTCCAAGCAGATGACCCGACACGGGCCCGCTGAAAAAGCCGCTAAAATTCACTGGCTCCCCTACCAGCGGATGCTTCATGAAATAAATATTCCAGATCAAGCATGAGAGCAATGCTCCGAGCGTGAGGAAAACGGCCGCGCTGTAGGGGCCCAGAGTGTTGCTGCCGCGCGTCATTGCGTGGGTCATGAACGGAGCCCATAGGCCCATCAGAACGCCAGACACTACGCACGTGATCAAACTTTTTTTCGAAATGGAACGCCCTGAGGCCGCGAGACTTCCATAGGCCTTGCCATCAAAAATAACCGCCAGAAAGGCAGATGCGACACCGATGGCCAAGAAAACGGGATTGCCCCTCGGCTGCAAGGCGTAACTCAAAACGACTCCCACTACGAGCGCGATGCCGATTGAAATAGGAAAAGCCACGGCGAGCCCTGCCATATCGATTGCAGCGACCAGCAACAGATTGGCAAGATTGAATAGCGCACCTCCGATGAGCGCGTTCACAATGTTCGATGTGTCGGCCGCGCGAACATTATTCAGGAAGCTGGAAGCGTCGTGGCCGCTGCTTCCCATGGTGAGAGCGAGCACAACCGACGCCAGGAAAATGCCGACAGCATAGTCCCAGTAGAAAAGTTCGAAACGATAGCCTTTCACGCCTTTATAAGTATTTGCCCACGACCCCCAGCAAACAGAACTCGTAATCATCATCAACAGGGCAACGCTCAGACTCGATGGTGTGAACAATCGTTTCTCCTTCTTTGGATCCTTGCAGCGGCTGGAAAACGTGTAACTGTACTCTTCTTTCAACCACTCGACAAGTATTCACCGACGTCTTGCAGAAATGCTGTTGCGATGGTCTGTTATCCTACGCGCGTGACTCGCACATTTCTCATCGATACCGATACCGCGTCGGATGATGCGGTTGCTTTGATCATGGCGCTGCGGGCTTCGGGTGTGCGCGTGGCCGCAATCACGACAGTCGCCGGGAATGTTGACGTACAGCAGGCTACCCGCAACGCGCTCTACACGATTGAACTCTGCGGAGCCGATGTTCCGGTCTATGTTGGCGCGGAGAAGCCGCTCCTACGCACGTATACAAATGCCACGTGGTTTCATGGCCGCGACGGGTTCGGCGACCACGATTACCCGGCACCGCGTCGTTCTCCGCAGGCCTTGCACGCGGTCGACGCCATAGCCGCAACCATCGAAGCGAACCCTGGACTGGTCGTCGTCACTCTGGGGCCGCTGACGAATCTTGCTCTCGCGCTCGCCAGGAAACCGGAGCTTGCCGCAAAAATTGGCCGCTGCGTAATCATGGGAGGCGCTCCTTGCTGTGAAGGAAACGTAACGCCGGCGGCCGAATTCAACATCTGGGTCGATCCGGAAGCGGCGCGCATCGTGCTGCTGAGCGGACTTCCGGTGGAGCTTATTGGCTGGCAGCTCTCGCGCGGGGACGCCGTTGTAAATCAGAGCGATGTTGAATTGATAGAGGGATTCGGTACCAAGCTCGGGCACTTTGCCGTCGAGTGCAACAGCCATGCCCGCTATGCCTACAAGGTGCAAACGGGAGAGGATGGGATCTGCCTGCCTGATCCGGTCACCATGTGCCTTGCTCTCGATCCAAGCGTGGGAACTGAATGGAGCGAACACTACGTGGAGGTAGAGACGCAGAGTGAATTGACGCGAGGCATGACCGTTGTCGATCGCTTGAACGTGGCGGCAGACGAGCGCAACCGGTCGGTTTGGGAATTAGCCCTGCGCCCGGAACGAAAAAGCAAAGTGTGCTGGCGAATCGACAACCGGCGATGGAAGCAAGCTCTCACTTCGGCACTGCGCTAGGAATTGGCGCACCCAAGCGTCGAATCAACTAGCCGTTCCCTTGCGAGTAGGTTGAGCGCTTTAGAAATTCTCCCTGTCCGGCTCGGCCCAGGAATTTTTCTCCATCCACCAACACGCGTCCGCGAGAGAGAACGACATCCGGCATGCCGGTTACCTGAATACCTTCGAACATGGAGTANTCCACNCGCATGTGGTGAGTCTTCGCGCTGATGGTGTGTTTGCGTTTGGGATCAAAAATCACCAGATCGGCGTCGCTGCCCACGGCGATGGTTCCTTTGCGCGGATACAAGCCAAAAAGCTTTGCCGGAGTCGTGGAAACGAGTTCCACGAATCGATTCACGCTGAAACGGCCTTGTGCAACTCCGCCAGAAAAGATCAGGCTCATACGGTGCTCAACGCCCGGACCACCATTCGGGATCTTGGTGAAATCGCCGCGCCCGAGTTCTTTCTGCTCTTTGAAACAGAAGGGACAGTGGTCGGTAGAGACGACCTGCAGGTGGTCGCGCTTAAGGCCGTTCCAAAGTTTTTCCTGATGCCACTTCTCGCGCAGCGGAGGAGTGAATACATATTTCGCGCCCTCGAAATCAGGCACATCAAAGTTTTCAAGCGAAAGATACAGATACTGTGGGCAGGTTTCGGCATAGACGGGAAGGCCGCGGTCACGGGCCTCGCGAACCTTTTCAAGAGCTTCGCTGCAGCTTAAGTGCACAATGTAGATTGGAGCACCGGCCATCTCCGACAACGCAATCGCGCGAGAGACGGCTTCGGCCTCCGCCGTGGTGGGGCGGGTGAGAGCGTGATACTTTGGCGCGGTCTTCCCTTCCGCCAGCGCCTGCTGCACGATCACGTCGATTGCGCTGCCGTTTTCGGCATGCATGCAAATGAGGCCGCCGTTTTTCGATGTGGTCTGTAGCGCGCGAAAGATGCTGGCGTCATCGAGCATGAATACGCCGGGATAGGCCATAAAGAGTTTGAAGCTGGTGACGCCTTCGCCGACCAGAGCATTCATCTCCTGCAATTGACCATTGCCGATGTCGGTAACGATGCAGTGGAAGGCATAGTCGCTAACGGCTTTCTTTGAGGCTTTGTCCATCCAGGTGTCGAAGGCCTGGCGCAGGTGCTGGCCCTTGTACTGGATGGCGAAGTCGATCAGCGTGGTGGTTCCACCAAATGCGGCGGCGCGCGTTCCGGTTTCAAAATCGTCGGCACTGGTGGTGCCGCCGAAGGGCATATCAAGATGGGTGTGGACATCAATACCGCCGGGAAAAACATATTTCTCTGAGGCGTCCAGCAGCTTCGTGGCATTCTCCCGGGGAAGATCCTTGCCGATGGCTACGATCTTGCCGTTTTCGATCGCCACATCCGCGACGTAGATGTCCGTTGCGGTTGCCACGGACCCGTTGCCGATGATCGTGTCAAAACCCATCGAAGCATTCTCCCCACCACCGAGATGAAAAAAGAATTCTATGCTAAACTGCCGCACTTCACTTCCTGATAATTCCTGGGAGTGATGCAGGGGGCTGCGCCATGCAGTTTGGCATCACGCTAAAGCCGGACATCTCGGTTGAGCGAATTCTCGGCTTGACGCGTCAGGCCGAAGCCGGCGGTTTCGAATATGGTTGGCTCTTCGACTCCCACGTTTTGTGGATGGACCCGTACCCCTTGCTGACTCTGATGGCCGCGAACACGCAGCGGATGCGGCTCGGCACTTTGGTTACGAACCCGGCGGTTCGCGATCTCACGGTCACATCCAGCTTGTTCGCCACACTGAATCTCATATCCGACGGACGGATGGAATTGGGTATTGGACGCGGAGACAGTTCGCGACGCGTGCTCGGCAAAAAGCCCGTGAGCTGGTCGCAGTTGGAAACAGCGGTAAAAATTTTTAGTGATCTCACAGCCGGCCGAGAGATTGAGTATGAAGGCCAACCGACGCGCCTTACCTGGGCGAAGGTTCCTCCGCGAGTTTGGATCGCGGGCTATGGACCCAAAGTGTTGCACATGGCCGGCCGGGTTGCCGACGGAATCATCCTGCAGTTCGCCGATCCGGATTTGATTTCTTGGTGCATGGGTTTTGTGAAAGAAGGTGCTCGCGCCGCGGGCCGTGATCCGGAACAGATCGAAGTGATGGCGGCCGCTCCGGTTTGGGTTTCTGATGATTTGGCTACGGCACGCGAACGCGTGCGCTGGTTTCCGGCGCTCGTTTCCAACCACGTGATGGATCTCATCCGGCAATACAAGCCGGAGGATTTGCCTCCAGCGCTAACGTCGTATGTACAGGACCGTGGCGGCTATGACTATCTGCACCACTGCGAGGTCGACAGCAGCAACGCGAATTTTGTTTCCGATGAAGTGATCGATCGTTTCTGCGTTGTGGGGCCAGCTAAGGCTCATCAGGAGAAAATTAAAAAGTTGGCCAGCGTGGGGGTGACGCAGTTCAATTTGTATTTGATGTGCGGCGATGAGGAACAATCGCTGGAGAGCTATCAGCGCGAAGTTTTACCGGAGTTCCTAAAAACCGGGAAGGCGAAACGCTGAAGCTATGCCGCGGGCATCGGCGAAAGCACAGCCGGGCGCTGAGATTTCATGGTCGCATAATAGATCGCGAAGGATACAGCAAAGCCCACGAACCAGGAGTAGTCGTACAGAACACGCACAGAGGGCACCGCTAATCCTACAAGTGCCGTGCCCGCTCCGAGCGCCAGCGCAATCAGGGCGCACCAGTTGAATCCCCTGGCATACTCATAGATTCCGCCGCGGAGATAGAGATCATCCAACTGTAGAATGCAGCGGCGAACCAGGAAGTAATCGCAGATCATGATGCCTGCGACTGGCCCGAGAAACGCGGCATACCCGCCGAGCCAGCCGAGAATGAAGGTGTTGTAGTCGCCCAATAGTTTCCACGGCATCATCACGATTCCCATCAAGCAGGTGATCACGCCGCCGGTGCGGAAACTGATGCGTCGCGGCCAAAGGTTGGAGAAGTCGTTTGCCGGTGATACCACGTTGGCGCCAATGTTGACGTTCAGAGTTGCCAGCAGAATCGCAATCAGCGAGATCACTACGGCCACAGGCGAATGGAAACGGGTGAGCAGCTGCACCGGGTCAGAGATGGCCGTGCCGTAAATCACGACTGTGGCCGATGTGACGGCGATACCGATGAAAGCATAGAGAGTCATGGTGGTCGGCAAAGCCAGCGCCTGGCCAATGATTTGTTCTCGCTGGTTGCGGGCGAATCGGGTGAAGTCGGGAATGTTCAAAGAAACAGTTGCCCAGAAACCGACGGTGCCATTCAAGGCTGGAATTAAGAACTTCAGGAAGCTGGCAAAGTTTGTGAACTTCGAGGGCGCGGCAAGCATGGGACCGAAACCGCCCGCACCATGATAAGCCCAACCCAGAAGCAGCAATCCGACTGCTAACAATACCGGCGCGCTGATGCCCTGGAGGATTCGGATGTATTCGATTCCCATCAGGATGACAGCAAGATTGACTAGCCAGAACAGAAGAAAGCACACGGCTACGGAGTAAGGGAAATTCTTCCAGGCCGGTACGAGCGTAGCCAGCAGAGCGCTGATCGCTTCGCCGCCGATCCACGTCTGAATGCCGAACCAACCGCAGGCCACGAGAGCACGTAGGACCGCGGCCAGGTTGGCGCCAAGCACTCCAAATGAGGCGCGGGCCAAAACCGGGAACGGCACTCCATACTTGGCTCCGGGGTGGGAGTTCAGCAGCATGGGGACGAGCACGATCAGGTTGCCGATAAAAATCGTCAGTACCGCTTGTTTCCAATTCATTCCGCCCTGAATCAAACTCGCCGCCAGCATGTAGGTGAGGATATTGACGGACATCGAAATCCAGAGGGCCGCGAAGTTATAGGTGCCCCAATGCCGGCGGTCGGCCGATGCGGGCGCGAGATCGGGGTTGTAGAGCGGGCTGGATTCGATTCGAGATTGGAGACGAGACGGTTCGGGCATCGTCATGGAGTTCGGTTCTATAACGAAAGACTTGTCGACGAGTTCACCAATTCTCGCGCTTCAGTCCGCTGCGGCAGTCTGTCCCGTCTGCGAGGTGATGGGGCCGTAACTGTCCGGGCGGCGGTCACGGAAAAACTGCCACACTTTGCGGACCTCCGCGATCATGTCGAGGTCGAGATCGGCTACGACCACTTCATCTTTGTCGCGGCTGGCCTGGGCAATAATTTTCCCGCGCGGATTGCAGAAATAGCTTTTTCCGTAGAACTCTCCGATACTCCAGGGCTTTTCCATTCCGACGCGGTTGATGGCGCCCACGAAATATCCGTTGGCCACCGCGTGCGCGGGCTGCTCCAGTTCCCACAGATATTCCGAGAGACCGGCAACCGTGGCCGACGGATTGAAAACGATCTCCGCACCGTTCAACCCCAAGATGCGCGCGCCTTCCGGAAAATGGCGGTCGTAGCAAATGTAAACTCCGACGCGAGCATACTTCGTTTCAAAAACCGGATATCCAAGATCGCCGGGAGTAAAGTAGAACTTCTCCCAGAACCCGGGATGGCAGTGCGGAATGTGATGCTTGCGGTATTTTCCCAGGTAGCGGCCGTCGGCATCGATGACTGCGGCAGTATTGAAATACACGCCGGGCATCTGTTCTTCGTAAACCGGAACCACGATCACCATGCGATGCTTGGCTGCGATTTTTTGCATCATGCGCACTGTCGGCCCGTCGGGAACGCGCTCGGTTAGCTCGTACCAGCGCTCATTCTGCTCCGCGCAAAAGTAAGGGCCGTAGAAAAGTTCCTGGAGGCAGAGGATCTGCGTTTTTTTTCGTGCCGCCTGTTCGATCAACTTCAGGTGCTTGTCGATCATCGCTTTTCTGATCTGCGCAAGCGGACGCTCCGTGCTGAGCGCATTGCTGGCTTGAATCAAGGCACAGCGCACATTTCTAGGCATGAGACCGGACCTCCGAGGAACGAAACTATAGCAGAAAACTGCGGCGGGCTGACCTTCTGCCGTACAATGTAGGCCAGTGTCTGAAGAACGCACAAGACGTTACCGCGTGGCGGATGGCCCGAATGGCGGGACGCACGGCAAACTTGCGCCAGACTCGCAAGCGCCTATCGCTACGCTCTCCGGCCGTCCGTTGCTTTCCAATCGCGGCATCCCGCTGAACCTTGATTGGGTCAAGCAGGTTCGGGTAAACACCAGCGCGGTGGAGCGCAGGGCGCAAACTCACGTTGCGCGAAGGACGGTGAAAAAAGAATGGCAGGCGGCGTGGCTTCTGCGCGCGATTTCCTGCATGGACCTGACGACACTTTCCGGCGACGATACGGAAGACCGTGTACGCCGGCTTTGCGCCAAGGCGCGGCAACCGATCGAACACGAAATTCTAAAGCGCCTGCAGATCGAAGAACTCAACATCAGGGTTGCGGCGGTTTGCATTTACCATCGCTTCGTTGAAACCGCGGTGCGAGCGCTGGAGGGCACTGGCGTTCGAGTGGCCGCGGTTTCCACGGGATTTCCTGCGGGACTTTCGCCGGTACAGGAGCGGGTTCAGGAAATTCGCCGCTCGGTGGAAGCGGGTGCGGATGAGATCGACATCGTAATTACGCGCGCTCACGTCTTCAGCGGCAAGTGGCAGGAGCTTTATGACGAGGTCGCCGAATTCAAGCAGGCTTGTGGACACTGCCACATGAAAGCGATTCTCGGCACGGGCGATTTGCTCACCCTGCGAAATGTGGCGCGCGCCAGCTTTGTGGCGATGATGGCGGGCGCGGACTTCATCAAGACTTCCACCGGCAAAGAACCGACCAACGCCACGCTTCCCGTGGGATTCGTAATGACACGAGCCATCCGTGAATATGCCCAGGAAACAGGAATGGCTGTTGGCTTCAAGCCGGCTGGTGGAATTCGCACGGCAAAGCAATCGACGGAATGGTTGGCGCTGATGAAGGAAGAGCTGGGAACGCCGTGGATGAAAGCGGAACTCTTCCGTCTTGGGGCAAGCGGATTGTTGAACGACATCGAACGGCAGTTGGAGCATTACGCTACCGGCCGCTATTCGGCGGATTATCGCCATCCGATTGCGTAGTCCTATTGCACCGGCAAAGATCGAGCAAGAAAGCGGAAAGCGCGAATGAGCATAGCTGAAAAATTCCTTACCATGGAATACGGCCCGGCGCCCGAAGACCCGAAGGACGCGCTACTCTGGCTCGACAAGCACCAACGACGCTTCGGCCACTTCATTGACGGCACATGGCGGCAACCTGCCGACGGTGGGTTCTTCGACTCGACCGATCCTGCTAGCGGAGAAAAAATTGCAACCGTCGCCCAAGGGTCGGCTGCGGATATCGATGCCGCGGTGCAAGCCGCGCGAAAGGCGCTTCCGAAATGGCAGGCGCTCACACCGCATGCGCGCGCCCGGCATTTATACGCTATGGCGCGAGCCATTCAGAGACATTCGCGGCGGCTTGCGGTACTCGAAACCATCGACAACGGCAAACCGATTCGCGAGAGCCGCGACATCGATATTCCTCTTGTCATTCGCCATTTCTACCATCATGCCGGCTGGGCGCAATTGCTGGAGACTGAGTTCCCGGGTTACACCGCGTGCGGCGTGGTTGGACAGATTATTCCGTGGAACTTTCCCCTGCTGATGTTGGCATGGAAGATTGCGCCTGCCATCGCTACGGGGAACACCGTGGTGCTGAAGCCGGCTGAGTTCACGCCGCTGACTGCTCTCGCCTTTGCCGAGATCTGCGAGGAGATTGGCCTACCGGCGGGAGTGGTGAACATCGTCACCGGAGATGGTTCTGCAGGCGAGGCTTTGGTAAAACATCCTGGCGTCGACAAAATCGCTTTCACTGGATCGACCGAGGTTGGCCGGGCGATTCGCGGCGCGACGGCTCAGAGTCACAAGCGGCTTTCGCTGGAACTGGGTGGCAAATCTCCCTTTGTCGTTTTCGAGGAGGCCGACCTCGACGGCGCAGTGGAAGGCTTGGTCGATGGAATCTGGCTCAACCAGGGTCAAGTTTGCTGTGCCGGCTCACGCCTGCTGATGCAGGAAAGCATTGCTGAAACGCTCCTCGAAAAGATTCGCGACCGGATGAGCACGCTGCGCGTGGGACCACCGCTGGATAAAGCCGTCGATATTGGGGCGATCGTTGCTCCCGTGCAACTCGAACGCATTCGTCGTCTGGTGGATCAGGGAATCGCGGAAGGCGCAAATTGCTGGCAACCGCAGATCGAAATGCCGGCGGGCGGTCTCTATTTTCCTCCAACCCTGTTGAGCAATGTGCATCCCGCGTCAGTGGTCGCGCAGCAGGAGATCTTTGGGCCCGTCCTCGCGGCGATGACCTTCCGCACTCCCGCAGAGGCTGTAGAATTGGCCAACAACACAGTGTACGGTTTAGCGGCTTGCGTTTGGAGCGAGAGCATCAACGTATCTCTGCAAGTTGCGGCGCAGATTAAAGCGGGCGTGGTGTGGGTCAACTGTACGAATATGTTCGATGCTGCGTGCGGCTTCGGCGGCTATCGCGAAAGTGGCTACGGCCGAGAAGGCGGCCGCGAGGGCCTGCTTGAGTATCTCGAACCATCCTGGTTCAAAAGCGCTCCGTCGCTACCCGCTCCAGGGCGCCAACTCGAAAATTCAGCCAATGGACAGCAATCGGATTCGGCGATCGACCGGACTGTGAAGCTCTACATCGGCGGCAAGCAGGCAAGACCCGATTCCGGTTACAGCTTCGAGGTGCACGGCAGAAATGGCGAGTTGCTCGGTGAAGCGCCGCTGGGCAATCGAAAAGATATTCGTAACGCGGTAGAGGCCGCACGCAAAGCAACAACTTGGGGGAAGGCTACGGCACACAACCGCGCACAGGTTCTCTATTACATGGCCGAGAATCTTTCGCTGCGTCAGGAGGAAATCGCTCGCCGGTTGTCGGCCGTGGTTGGCGAAGCTGAGGCAGCTAAAGAAGTCGCGGCCAGCATCGAGCGCATATTCTCCTATGCCGCCTGGGCTGACAAGTTCGATGGCGCGGTGCACAATCCGCCCTCACGAACCATTGCCATCGCCATGAACGAGGCGATCGGAACCGTCGGGGTTATATGTCCCAATGACGCGCCGCTCCTGGGTTTGTTGTCTCTGGTGTTGCCGGTTCTGGCTGCCGGCAATACTTCTGTCGTAGTGCCTTCGGAGACCTATCCACTGATCATCGGCGACCTTTATCAGATATGCGACACGAGTGACTTACCGGAGGGCGCCATCAATATCGTGACGGGATACACCTCTGAGTTGCTCAAGACTATTGCGGAACACGATGACGTGGCTGCCGTCTGGTGTTTTGCTGATGAATCCAGCGCGGCGGCGGCGAAAGCGTTCTCTGTAGGAAATCTGAAGCAGGTATTCACCAATGAAGGCCGGGTAATCGACTGGTTTGATACGAAGCAAGGCGAGGGGCGGTGGTTTTTGCACCACGCCACGCAGGTGAAGAACATCTGGGTTCCTTATGGCGAGTAGGGATGAGCTAAGGTTAGGGCGCCGCCATGGACTACTTTCTTCACGCCCTCTCGTTCTCGCGCACTCGCGCACTAGCGATTTGACACACCTTCGCGACGCCAAATAGACTCGGCGGTCGCGGAATTCTCTGACTCAATCATGTCCCTTCGACCTCGCGTCGCAGTAGTGGGCAGTGCAAACATCGACCTAACTACTTTCGCCGACCGTTTTCCGAAACCTGGCGAAACCATCTTCGGCCAGAAATTCGATCTGGGATTCGGGGGAAAAGGCGCGAACCAAGCAGCTGCGGCCCGTCTATGTGGCGCGGACGTATTCATGCTGGCGCGAGTTGGCAGCGACCTCTTCGGTCCAGCCACCATCGAAAACTTTAAGCAACTGGGCATCGACACAACTCACGTCAAGCAGGTGGAGGGCTTATCGAGCGGGGTTGCGCCGATTTTCGTCGAGCCCAACGGGCAAAATCGCATTCTTGTGGTAAAGGGAGCGAACGACGCGGTGAAGCCGGCCGATGTCGATGCCGCTGCGGAGATGCTGAAGAGCATGGACTGCATCGTGCTCCAGTTTGAAATTCCGTTGGCGACGGTCTACTACACCGTGGGCTTCGCCAGGAAACATGGAATTCGATGCCTCCTGAACCCTGCACCCGCGCAGCCCGTGGAGATGGGCGCTCTGGGTGGCCTCGATTATTTCATTCCGAATGAAAGCGAGGCCGAAAGCATCACCGGCATTGCGGTGCGGAGCATTGATGACGCCAAGCGATGCGCCGGCAAACTCGTGGATGCGGGCATTCGCCGCGTCATCATCACACTGGGAGATCAAGGATCTCTTGTGGCGGGGCGCGAACTGAGCGAACATGTGCCTCCGTTTGCGGTAAACAGCCTTGACAGCACGGGAGCCGGCGACGCATTCATTGGCAGCTTTGCAGTATTCCTCGGGGAGGGAATTCCAGAACAAGAGGCGGTCCGCCGCGCCAATTTGTACGCAGCACTTTCGACCACGGGTGTAGGAACGCAAAAATCTTTTTACGATCGCGCCCGCTTCGACTCCGAATGGGCTTCCCGTTCAAAGCATTAAGCAACCAGGAATCTGGAAAAAACTTCACTGCGGATATTCTTCCACACCGGTTTCGGAAATCTCACTGGCCGGAAAGCTCGACGACGCCGAATAATCTTGACTTCGTGACGAGTTGCCATTTATAACGCGTTCCTACGGCCTAACCTCCGGGATTCGAATCTGCTACAGGGAAACTCTGCGTTCGGTGGGGCCACCGAAAAGGGGTTGTAATGATAGATAAACGGTCATTGCTCAGTTTCGTTTTCTGTTTGCTCGTGGTTTCGATCTGTCCCCTCCTGTACGGTCAGGCGACTGGCAGCTTTTCAGGCACGGTTTCCGACAAGGCGGGCGCCGTAATTTCCGGAGCGACGGTCAAAGCCATCTCGCAGGACACCGGTCTTTCCCGGCAGGCAAATACGGACGACTCAGGGCATTACTTGATCCCGCTGCTTCCTGTGTCGCAGTACACAATTCGAGTGGAGTCGCAAGGCTTCCAGGCGAATGAACAAAAGGATGTTCGGCTGCAGGTCGATGAACATCGTGAAGTGGATTTTTCCCTCGCGCCCGCTTCGGTGACGTCGACCGTTGAAGTGAACGCTACTGAAGTCGCCGTAGAGACCGCCAATCCGAGTTTGGGGCAGGTCATCACGTCCGAGCAGGTCGCCGACCTCCCCTTGAACGGACGGAACTTCACACAATTGGCAACGCTGACGCCGGGGACAACTTCATCTACAAGTCCGGTCAGCTTTTTTACCAGCGCTGCCAGCAGCGAGGCTGCGACGCGCGGCTCGTTCTCACTTTCATCTGGTGGCTCGCGCGAGCAGGAAACTGATTGGCTGCTCGATGGCAACGATAACAACCAACTGGATGAGGGCGGAATTGCGATTTTCTCCGAGATTGACGACATCCAGGAATTCAAAGTGCTGACCTACAACTACTCGGCCGAATACGGTGAGCGCGCAGGTCCCACGGTATTGGTGACCACGAAATCAGGGTCCAACCAGTGGCACGGCTCGGTGTTTGAGTTCTTCCGCAATACCAAGCTGGACGCCGACCCCTTCTTCTCTACATCACCGGAAAAATTTAACCTCAATCAGTTTGGAGGTGCGCTGGGCGGCCCCATCAAGAAAGACAAAACATTTTTCTTTCTCGATTATCAGGCAAAAATGCAGCGTGAGGGCGTGACTTTCACAGGCTTCGTTCCAACGCCCGGCATGATCACAGCCGATCCAAACGGCAACTACAACTTTAACACTGACCCGCTTTTTACAAGCAGCAGCCCGGCGCTCAACAACCCGTTCCCATACGCCTTCACTGCTGCCAATGCCCCTATCACAGGCCCTTTTCAATGCAACACTGCGACCGGTCTCCCCGAGACGCCGACCGCCACCGGAGGCCAGACGCCAGGTGCAGGCTTTACTCCCTGCAACATCATTCCCGGCGTCTTGATCAATCCGATTGGATTAGCAGTGGCTCGACTTTATCCCGCACCCAATGCTTCCTCCTCCGGTTTCAACTACGAAAACCAGCCTGTGAGGAAGCTTAACGAAGGGACNTGGGACGTTCGACTGGATCACAATTTTTCCAGCAAGGATTCTGCTTTCGCACGCTTCAGCTACGACCAGGCGACGAACTTTGTCCCCGGAGGGTCGCCGACGTGGTCAGAAGCCAACGCCTTTGGCAGTAACCAACACATTGAAAACCACGGGCGCAATGCGGTAATAACCGAAACCCACGTCTTTTCTCCGAACCTGATTAATCAGGCCACCTTCGGTTACAACCGGATTTTCAACCACATTCTCTCATTCGGTACCGGAACCTGCGAAGGCGCACTTCTTGGCATTCCCGGTGCGAACCTGGCCAGCCAGTGCGATGGCATCACCGGCTATCCCGCCAGTTTGAATCAGGCTTCGCAGGAGTGCGTAAGTTGCGGCTTGACCTCGTTCGATATGTCCGCCTACTTTTCCGTGGGTGACCGCGGATTTGCACCTTACCANGGCGGGACCAATGTCTATTCGCTCTCCGACACCCTCGACGTGGTTCATGGCAAACACGAGATCCGGGCCGGACTGGTGTTTCGCGCCGAAGAAATGAATATAAGAAACAATGCTTTCCAGGACGGCTTCGTGGTAAACGTCGGCTCTGCGACCGGAGACAACATCGCCGATTTACTTCTTGGAGGCATGGGCGTTTTTGCCGCCCATGACCAGACATTTCTGGGGGCAACCACGGGACGCCGTTGGAAACTGTTCCGGCCCTTTGTGCAGGACAACTGGCGGGTTACCGGCAATTTGACCGTGAACCTCGGATTTGCCTGGGCTCTGGCGACACCGGAAACCGAGGAGGACAATCGGCAGGCGAATTTCGATGTGGCCAGCCTCAAGTGGTTCGTCCCAGCCAACAGCCCGGGGATAAGCGGCTGCACGGTTTGCGTGCCTACCAATGGGCGGGTGGGGATCCAATTTGACAAAACCGCTTTGGAACCCCGGATTGGATTCGCCTGGAAGCCCATGGGCAGCGAGAAAACCGCTATTCGCGGGGGCTACGGTATCGTCCACGATTCCGCGTGGAACCAGGGCGGACAGGGATTGTGGGAGAATCCCCCCTATTTCGCGGAAGTGGATACTAGCGGGATTTGCCCCACCCCCACCAGCACCGGCTGCGGTCTCTCGAATGGCTTCCTCCTCCCAGCTGGCACCCCATCTACTACTCCCGTGGCCGGGGGGGCCGTTTTCAGCTCTCCTGTGAATCCTCAGCTTTACACGGGCACGATTGAGTCTGAGAACCGCAACTTTAAGCAGGGCGTGATTCAGCAATTCAATCTCAACATTGAGCGCCAGATGCCGGGAAATGTGGTGCTGACGGTGGGCTACGGCGGCTCCCGCACCGCGCATATTCTGGTCGGCCAGTTCAACGAGAACCTCAATGATCCCAGCGCCTGCCCCAACGGCGCAAATCCCGTGGCCGGATACACACTGGGCTGCGGCTTTGGATTCTTCCCTTACACAGTGAACCAGCCTGGCGGAGGAATCTTTCAAAGCGTTGACATCAACAACAGCATCGGCGCTGCCCGTTATGATTCTCTGCAGGTCAAAGCCGAAACCAAGAGCGCGCGGCACGGTCTCTATGCTCTGATCGGC
>JGI12635J15846_10001740_pt1 | contig 18966 bp, 19 predicted proteins | sample BlaSpr_A8_OM2_M2_FD_15846 | JGI IMG/M metagenome (IMG submission 15846) | reverse complement strand
GTTGGTCCTGGGCCGCTACGAGGTGGCTGCGCATCTGCTTCAGCTCGCAGGCCCACCGACGTTTTGGGTGCACCTTGTTGCAGCCACCGTTATTCTTTTCGGCGTCGCTTACTGGCTCGTTGCGAAACAGCCCCAGCGCTATCGGCCATTTGTAGGTCTTGGCGCCGCGGCAAAGCTGACATTCGCGGCGATCATCTACTATCACTGGTTTTCAGGCGATGCCCCGACCCGGCTCGCGATGCTCGTGAATGTTGACGTGATCTTCGCTCTCCTATTTCTTCGGTACCTCCGTTCCCGCCCTGCGCGGACCGCGTAAAAGACAATTTCTGATTAAACGAAGGAAACATATGCCGAATCTCCACCTTGCCTTGCCGTTGGCCCTGTGCCTGCTGCCCGCCGGGTGTGTTGTAAGCATTCCGTCGGAGCCGGGTGCAGAAAACGTGACCATGACTCACAGGGAGGCCGACGTAGCATCGTGTACCGCGCTCGGCAACGTCGAGGGGCTAACGGACACGAATTACGTCAGGGATGAGCGCCGGGAGATGCAGAATCAAACGGTGGAGCTCGGCGGCGACACGCTCCTACTCACACGTGACCGGGACCCGCCCAAGGGAACCGCCTACCGCTGCAAACCCTCGGTCACCAAAGAAAATCATTAACCCCATTCGCCACCCCCGTGGCTGGACTCTTCCAATTCGTTTGAGATCGCCGCTCGAATCACGACGCCCTATACGACGTTTATCGACGGGAATGTCTTAGCCGGCCAAGAAGTCGGGAACGACAGGGATCACACCGCAGCGAACTGCCGCAGTCATATCTGAGAGAGACAGCGCTACCCATTGTGAAAGATTCCAGCGGACCCATTCTGTTGCTCACACGGGTTGCATATCGAGTTTACGATTCGAGCCAATCGCAATAATCAAAGCAGCCGCCAGAATGCAGAACGCCCCCGCGCTGAAGAAGGCTGGGAGGTAACTTCCGACCGAGGTACGCATCAATCCTGCACCGTACGCTGCGGCCGCGGCACCGATTTGATGACCCGTGAAAATCCATCCGAAGACGATATTGGCCTTTCCGGGTCTGTGAAGCAGATAGACCACGAAGAATTGGAGGACGGCAATGAAGAGCGGCCCAGCGCATTTCCCCAAATCATGCTCAAACAGACCGATTCCGGCATCCAGCAACTGCATGGCACCTGCGAGCGCACCCAGGATCAGCAGCGCCGGCGTGGCACGTTTGTAGATCGCCGCCAACGCGAACAAAGCCAGCGGAATTGTGCGCGCCGCCGCGTACATCGCCAATAGCAACGACGCTTCCGTTGGAACGGATTCAGCAGGGACCAGGTATTGTGGGCGGATGATCCCCACGATGGAAAAGCTGCTCGCGACCAGGACATTGATTGCCGTGACCACCGAAGCCAGCCGCATCGCCTTTATTGTTGTCATTGATTCCGCTCTCTGATCGGGCGCCAGTCATTTAGAACCGATCGGTTCACCATAGACAGGGTGGCTGCTGATGTCAAGTGGTGGTGAACCAATCGGTTCTGTAAAGTAGGATCGAGATATGGGCCGCCCTCGAAATTTCCGCCGCGAAGGAGGGCTCGAAAAACCCCTTCTTGTGCTGGAAGCACGGCTTTGCCGACGCCAGCCTGACGGAACTCGCGAACGGCCGCTTTGCGGCGATCAGTTCACTGCGCTCGTTGACCGGTTCTGGCCGTCTTGCCGCCTCACGCGGCCATGGCGGGGCGAAGACGAATGCCGCACGGGCGACGGATGGCTGTCATTGAAGCTGTCGTTCCCGACGGCCGGCGATCGAATGCGCGATCGTGAAATAGACCGGAACGATACAGTAAATATATCCCGCGATTCCGACGTAACGATCGGGCATTGCGCGCGCTAGCGCCGTCGAAAGCAGGGCAATGAGGACCATGGCGAGCTGGTCCAACAGGCTCACTCGAGTACGGATCGCTTCTACTGGCGTCAGCTCCAGTTGGGCACGGATGCGCCAAGCATGCAGATACAGCAGAGCAAGAACCGCAAACACGGCCGCGTAGCCGAGACTCCAGATCGTGAACAGCGCCCGCGCGTCAGAGGCTTCGATCTCGGAGCGCTCGAACGTCGCCGTAAAGAGAAATTTGAGCGGGTAGACGTAGAACAGGACGAAGAACAGCAGCGCGCAATTGAGGAACACCACCCAAGAGGTCTCTAGTGCGTAGCGGCGGAAGAAACGATAGTGCTGGTACCATACGTATGCCAGCAGGGTGAAACAGGTGCCAAAGGCAAAGAAGCCATGCATGGCAACCATTAGTGCCGGAAAAGTCTTCGGCACCTCGAGCGATACAACAAGTAGCGTGAGGGCGAAGGCGAAAACGGCGTCGCTAAAGCCTTCGAGGCGCGTGACCTCGGCGCCCCGCCACCGGAAACCGGGTTCGCCGCTCGCTTGGCTTGAGATCAGGTGTTTACGAAACATCGTAAGTTCTGGAGGATGACCTAGTCTGTACGACATTTTGTCGCATCCAGAGGGATTAGACCACGACTGTCAGCGAACGGGAGAACCCGATTGGTTACGCGATTGAGGTTACTGCCGATGATTACATTTCCACGGCATGCCCGCCCAAGGTAAGCCGGGATGAGGCCGATGCGTGGCCGGGAGCGCACGCCTCGTGGTTCTCCAGGGTGACTTCGGCCGTAACCTCGGTAGAATGTACATCGCAGCACAGCCTTTGAGGCAAGCGGCCAGAGCGTTCGAGCCGCGGGAGGTATCATGGTCTCGCTCCGTATAACTTTAGTTCCTCTCTTTTTCATCGTCGGGCTCGGGAACTCGATTACAGTGCTTGCCGACGACGCGCCCGCCGCACAGCAAGTACCGTTGCCGGTGGCATTGGTGGCCGCTCTCAACAAGCTCTCCAACGGTCCGCACAAGGGCTTCCGTGCCAATCATGCAAAGGGCGTGATGGTCGAAGGAACGTTTACGCCCAGCCCCTCCGCTGCGTCTTTCAGCAAAGCACCTCATTTCGCGAAGAGCGTACCGGTCTTGGTTCGGTTTTCTGACACGACCGGGGTCCCGACGCTGCCTGACGCGGATCCGAATGCCAGTCCGCACGGAATCGCGATTCGGTTCACACTGCCGGACGGTGCTTTTACAGACATCGTGAGCATTTCGGCCAACAGCTTTCCGGTCGCGACGCCGGAGGACTTCCTGGCGTTCTTGCAGGCTGCCGCGCAGAGCGGACCCGACGCGCCGAAACCCACGCCCGTGGAGAAGTTTCTGAGCACTCATCCGGCAGCGGTGAAATTCCTGAGCACCCCCAGGCCTGCGCCGGTGAGTTTCGGGACGCTGGCTTTCTACGGCGTCAACGCGTTCAAATTCACCAACGCCAAGGGGGTGAGCCACTATGCCCGTTACCAAATCATTCCAGTGGCCGGCGAACATGCATTGAGCGACGCGGACGCGAAGAAGGCCGATCCAAATTACTTGATGGATGAGTTACCCAAGCGTATTGCCCAGGGACCGGTCAAATTTCGGTTGTTGGCGCAGGTAGCCAATGAGGGCGATCCCGTCAATGACGGCACGGCGGTGTGGCCGAATGATCGCAAACTGGTCTCATTGGGCACCATCAGCTTGACGAAAACAGCTGAAGATCAAACGACGGCGCAGAGATTGATCATGTTCAGCCCCTTGAATCTGCAATCCGGTATCGAACCCTCAGCCGATCCGGTGTTGCTTGCGCGCCCGGCGGCCTACGGTGTGAGCTTCAGCCAGCGCATTCGTTGAGCAAGCGCCTACTGATTGAAGTCCACATGCTTCGTTTCGGGCCCAGCAAGAGCGCCGAGACTTAGCATCAGTCCCCCTAGGGCGAGAAGCACGATCGGACTGAACTCATAAGGCATGAGCTTGGCCAGGCCCAGCATGTAAAAAGAGTAAAAACCTGGCAGTATCGTCGCCAAGCTGTAGCTGAGCCCGTACCCGCACGAGCGGATTTCGGTTCGAAAGCTCTCCGCCAAGTAGGGCGTGATGACTGCCCATACGGGGATCGTGAGCACCAAGATGAGCGCGATCAATCCAACCAGCATGGCGGAGTCGTGATAGGCACCCGCCATCAGGACGTAATAGAGCGCACTTGCCGGTACGAGGTTCAACAATCCAAGGACGATGAGTGTAGGTCGGCGCCCAAACCTCTGACTCAGAACACCGATCAGCGGAAAAATCGGCAAGGAAATAGCTGCGCCGAGCAGGATACCGGTATTGACGTCCGGCGACTTCACGCCAAGAACGGTATTGATCACGCCTGGAAGCGCCGCCACGGTCGCGTCGAGGGTGAGCCATGCGCCGCTCATGACTATGATGAGCTGGCCCAAGCGACGCAAATCAGCACCCGCAAAGATCTCCTTCAGAGGTGCGGCGCTCTTTTTCGACGAGCGCCAGACTTCCGATTCAGGGACCGCGACATAGTAGTAAAGGAAAAGAGCGCCGGCGAGCAGGGCGCCGATCAAGAACGGAATGCGCCAGCCCCAGACCGCATACGCGGACTCGGCATCACCGCCGGGCGCCAATTTCAGCATAAAGGCGGTGAGCAAGGAGACGCAAACCAGCGCGGCTGGGTAACCTACGTGAATGAAGGCGGCATTGAGCCCACGCTTTTCCTTGGGAGAATATTCCATGGCCAGCGGATTGGCCGCGGTGTATTCGCCGCCGATAAAAACTCCATCCGCCAAGCGCAGGAAGAGCAGTGCAGCAATGGACCCGCCACCCCAAGCCTGGTAGCCGGGAAGCGCCGCGACCAAAAGGGTCGCAATGGCGAAGCCGGCGACTGAGATCAGCGTTATCCGGCGCCTTCCCAGTCGATCCCCAAAATGACCAAAGACCATCGAGCCAATCGGTCGCCCCATCAGCGAAATCGCAAATACCACGGAGAAAATCGTCGCTTTGGTGGCCGCGCTCAGACCGGAGGGGATGAAGTAAACCAGCGCCGGCGCCAGCACCGCGATGGGCAAATAAACCTCGAACATGTCGACAAAGAAACCAAAGTACGCCGCGCGCACCGCTCTGCGAGCGATGAGGTCCGGAGTCGTCGTTGGCGCTGCGAGATCCGGGTTCAGGTATTGTATCGTCATCAGGGTACCCCTTGTTTTTGTTTGCCGCGTGCTGACCCATTGGATGAGCTCAGCGGTGTCTCCCCAATCAGAGGCCCGGTATCGGCCGCAGTCCCAGCCCGCGAGCCTCCTTCATCACGAATCATGGTAATTGGCCGGTTAGGTCGCTGGTCGACGGTCAACCGGAAAACATCGAACCGGTTGTAGGAACCGACGATGTCATGGATTTGCTTCTGTTCGATCGAGAGCGAGATGTCGATCTCGGCTACGACCATACCCTCGCCCCCCACGTGAGGTTCGGCGAGCAGCTCGCCCTGCGGACCGAGGATCATCGACGTTGCGGGAGGAGCCGATGCGAGAATCCTGCGCATCTCGGCGTCGCCCTGGGAGACTTCGCTGATCGCCTGCTCGTCCAGCGCGCACGAGGCCACTACATTGAACACCTTGCCTTCGAAGGCATGCGCGGCTGAGCGAATGCGGATGGCCTCGGTCAGATTGTAGTTCCGGTTCGCTCCCGGACGGTGAACCGGCCACGCCGGCGGATAGGATGCGATGTGTACCTGTTCGCCCTGAGCCAGCAGGGCGAAGCGCGCCAGCGTGTTGGTGTTCTCGCCGCATATCAACATACCCAGTTTGGCGAGTTCCGTCTGTTCCACACGCAGGTTGGACGCATCCCCGTTTGCCCACGTCAACTTCTCCGCCCACGTCGGCACCAGTTTGCGATGGCGGTTGAGCAGCGTGCCGTCCGCATCAAACAGCAGGTTGGTGTTCCACATCGTCCCCATGCTCTCGGTCGCCTTCTCGGTTACGCCCACCGAAAGGACGACCCGGTGGCGGCGGGCAACGTCTCCGAGCTGGTCAACCTGCGGGCTTGGCACCTCGATGGCGTTGTCGTACAGACGACGGTAGAACGCATGCTGATCGATCGGTGCGTACAACATGTTCCAGAGCGGGAAGCCGGGAATATAGGACTCGCCGAAGACGATCAGGTCGGCACCGGCTGCTTTGGCTCTGCCGGCCCATTGTTCCAATTTGGAGATCGAGGCGTCGCGTTCCAGGAATACGGGGGCCGCTTGCACCGCGGCGGCGCAAAAGCGTCGATATACGTCGCCCCCCATATCGGCTCCCTGCGCGGTAAGCGCTGCCCATGCAGTGGTGCTGCGAGACCTTAACATGCTCGCAGCTAGGAGGGTAGCCGGTGGCAGCTACGAGCCAAACCGAGTCGTACCGGGGGCGTCGCGGTAATGGCGGTCCAAAGCCCCCAACTGGAAATAAGTTACGACGTGGAATATTCTCGCACGCCGCACGCAGTCCATTTTCGACAATCGATTTGCCGACGGGAAGGGGGATGTGCACTTGGGAACGCTCTCGGAAATTCCGGGCGGTGGGTCGGTGGCGGTGTTCGTCAAGGCGGGACACGCGGTGAAGGTCGTGAATACGCCGGGCACGCAGACCGTGGATACGTGGTGTATCGCGGCCGACGACATGACCGAATACCTCTCTGTGGAGCACACCCGCCGGATGTTATCGCGCTTATTCCCGAGAGCAGGGGATTCACTCTATAGCAACCGGCGCAATGTGTTGTTGAAGATCGAGCGCGACACGTCCGGTTGCAACCACGACATGCTGCTTGCATGTTGCGATCATTGGCTGTACGCCTTCTATGGCTGTCCGCGAGATCACCGAAACTGCCGGGATAACTTTTTTGAGGCGTTGGCGCGGCTCAACATTCGCCCCGAGGTCGTTCCGAATCCAATCAATTTCTGGATGAATGTCCCCGTTGAAAACAACGAGCGCATCGATCTCCACGAGCCCGCCAGCCGTCCCGGCGACTTCCTGGTGTTGCGTGCCTCGATGGACTGCTTTGTCGTATTTTCGGCGTGCCCCATGGACATTACACCGGTGAATGGCGCGGGGGGCACACCGCGCGCCGTGCACTACGAGGAAATGGAATAACTCGCTGCCGCCTTCGGGCGTCGCTGGATGCACAGGCTCCATCCAAGCCGGCTGGCGGCTACCAGCGGCCGGTGCGAGCAGCCCGATCCAGATGGACTATCTCACCACTCACTTGGTCGGCAGCCGCGAGGTAGAGAACTGCATCGGTAACGTCGTTCACCTCGACCATTTCCCCCAGCGGATGTAATGTCCCGATGAAGTCGATCGGGTCATTATTGTGCGGCGGCGTGTCTACCATGCCCGGGGCGACGGCGTTGAACCGAATGCCTTGCTTTGCATATTCGATTGCCAGACTGCGTGTTATCGCATTTAGTCCCCCCTTCGTGATCATCGGAACCGAGGCGTTCTCGCCGGGGATCGGTCGATCGGCGAGCGACGCAGAGATGCTCACGACGCACCCGGACTCCTGTTTCAGCATCTGCTTCACCGAAAGCTGTGTGATGTAGATGAATCCGAGCAGATTGGTGGAAGCGAGGGCATTGAAGTCCTCGGTGGTGAAGTCCGTGAACGGCTTGGTGCAGTAGATCCCCGCATTATTTACCAAGACGTCGATTCTGCCGAAATGCTCCATCGCGGCGTCGACCGTCTTGGCAGCAGTCTCCTGCTTGCCGATATCACCCTCGACGAGAACCAGCGTGGGGGAGGCGACAAACGAGTCGCTGAAATGGCGAGCTGTTGCAGCCACGTTGTAACCCTCCTTGAGGAAGGCCTCCACCAGCCCCGCGCCGATACCCTGCGATGCACCGGTGACAATCGCTGTTTTCTGGGCTGACATACCTGCTCCCGTGATTGAAGGTTCCTACCGCAATCAAGCTGTAAGCGCGCGGCGAAGTCCATTGGACGATGGTATCGATGGATCCTGTCATTGGAAGTTATCGCGGGCGAGATCCGCCAATAGTTGCGAACTTAGATCAAGTTGCCAAGGCAAAGCACGTATACCCTCACCGACACTGTGAGGCACTGAGCCCATTGGTTTCGTCAGAGGGAGAACTGCAATGATTGAAACAAAGCAATTCAATAGCGGACTCGCAATCGCCGATGCCGAGGCGCCGGAATAGACCGGTATCCACCGCAAACCGCACCGACTGGCAAGGCAACATGGACACCACTATTTCCACTCGCGACCGGCCGTCCACTGTCGCACGAGTCGGGCGATTGTTTATTGAGCGACTGCATGGCCGATCGACATTGATTATTGTTTTGCTGGTGGCACTGACCTTGGGCGTGGCGCTGGCCACCATCCATAATGGTGCGACCCTGGGCGGCATCACTGGGAGCGAGAGTACGGACGATGCCTATGTCCGGGCGGATCAAATCACGATTTCGTCTCATATCGCCGGCTATGTGCAGCTCATCCCAGTGAAGGACAACGAGACGGTCAAGCAAGGCCAGTTGGTCGCGACCATCCAGGACGATGATTATCGGGCGAAAGTCGCGAATGCGGAAGGGGCACTTGAAGCCGCTCAGTCTGCCGTGGATGTCCTGTCCGGTCAGGCCAGTCTGCAAATACAGAAGATCGCGGCCGCATCGGCGGAGGTTCGTGCGGCGGAGGCGGGGTTCAAACAGACGCGACTCGAGCACGCTCGACAGCGGGGGCTTGTCGATGATGGGACTACGTCTCGGCGTGAGCTGGAAACCGCCGAGGCTGACGAGGATCGTCTGAGCGCCTCCCGCGACCAAACAGCGGCGGAATTGGACGCCGAAAAACAGATGCTGCAAGTCATTCGTACACAGGGTCTCGAGGCCCAACAAGTTGTCAAGACGAGGGCGGCCGAGCTCGAGCTCGCGCGCATCGATCTCGGCTACACTCGTATCGTGAGCCCGGCTGACGGGCAACTCTCCGAGCGCGCATCGTTGCCGGGTGAATACGTGACTCCGGGCAGTAAGATAGGCCTCGTCGTCCCGCTGCCGAACGTTTGGATTGTCGCGAATTTTCGCGAAGCCCAGATGGCCCACATGTACCCTGGCCAATCGGCGGTGGTTACAGTCGATAGCGTGCCAGGCACCAGGTTCCACGGAACCGTCGACAGCTTCGGGCCCGCCTCGGGCGCATTGCAGGCATTACTTCCTCCGGATAACGCAACCGGGAACTTCACCAAAGTCGCGCAACGATTTGCAGTCAAGGTGATTCTTGCGCCCGGCCAGGCGAGGATCGATCGTTTGCGTCCTGGAATGTCCGCAATTGCTACTGTTGCGGTGGGAGAAATTCGACAAGAGCGGAGTAGCGCACGGTGAATACGCCGGGTCCCACGCCGACGCCGATAACTGCTAATGCCATCCTCTCCGGCGTCGCCGGGTTCTCCGCCGCTTGGATGGTGGAGATGGCCACCCGCTACTACGCGCTGCAAGGAGGCGATATCAATGGCGCGTTGGGTGTCGGCATCGATACCGGATCCTGGCTTTCGACGGCTTACGCCGTCTGCGAGCCCATCGGCGTGGTAATGGGCGCGTGGCTTGGGATCGCGCTGTCAGTGCGGCGCATGTTGCTGGTTGGTGTCGTGATTTTCCTGATCGGGACCATCATACCGCTCATGCTGCCGAACTATGACGCCCTGATGCTCTCGCGCATCATCACCGGGTTCGCCGGCGGGGCCATCATGCCGCAGTCGATCATCATTCAACTTCGCACCTGGGGGCCCACCCGAGCACCTTTGGCGATTGCCTTGTTTCTCTCCGCGTCCACTGCGGCTCCCCAGTTAGGCGGCGTGATCGGCGCCTGGGGCGTCGAGCATTTCGATTGGTCCTTTATTCTATGGGCGGCGCTTCCCCCGGGGATCCTGTCACTCGCGGCCGGCTACATCGGATTGCGGCGCGAACGGATTGAATGGCGACCCTTGGTCCACGCAGACCTGGCAGGACTGATCGCGCTATCGGCTGCCTTGGGTCTTTTCGCCTGCGCAGTCAGTCAGGGGGATCGGATGCGCTGGTTTCAGACGCCGACCATCCCGATCCTGTTCGCGGCCTCCGCTTTGTGTCTCGCCATCTTCGCACTGCGTGACTGGAGCCAGTTACGTCATCCGATCGTCTGGGTGAAACTCTATAAACGCTGGAACGTTACGCTTGCCGCCATCGGTTTGCTGCCGCTGGGGCTCGCGATCGGAATGTCGGGAGTCATCGTGCCGGCGGCGCTGGCTCGGGTGCAGGATTTCAGGCCCGAGCAGGTGGCGCCGGCGCTGTGGACTGCGTTCTGGCCTCAAGCATTCTCTTATGCCGCCTGCGTGATTGTGTTGACGCGCAAAATCGTCGAGGTCCGCGCGATGATCATCGCCGGGCTCGCGGTCGTCGCCATAGGCGCATTCTTCAACCTTCAGATCACCAGCGAGTGGCAGGTCGGAGAACTCTACTTGGGGCAGTTGATCCAAGCAGTTGGATTGCCGATGATCGCCGTGCCGCTGATTGCCATGTTCGTGGCCAGTCTGCGGCCACCCGCTGAGAGTCTTCCCGCCGCGAGCGTTTTGAATCTATCGCGCGTCCTGTCCGGGACCATCGCCACCGCCTGGGCCACCACGTCGCTGCGGCTGAACAGTCAGGGAAAATTCGGCGAGCTTCTCAGCAATACAGGCTTCTATCACGATGGCCGAGGCACTTCGCTCGCCAGCCTGGCGGCCCGCATGGCGCATACCACCTCAGATCCCATGTTTGCCCGGGCGCAATCCTTACAGATCCTCGCGAGCGCGGCACGTCGACAGTCCGCCGTTCTGGGGATTTCGGACACATTATCCGCTCTTGGCTGGTTGCTTTTCGCCAGTTGCCTTCTCGTCGTCCTGATGGCCGAATTTGGCTCGGGGAAGGCCGTTCGACCGCAGGAGTTACGCCCATGACCAAATGGTCGACGCCCGCCATGAGCCTCATTTTGACTGGCTGCGTCGTGGGGCCGACCTATCAATCGCCCACAACAAAGGTGCCTGAGCATTGGAGCGCAAATCCGGGAGAGCCGAACTCCGCGGAGGCACTGAAATCTTTTTGGACGAGTTTCGAAGACCCAATTTTGACCCAATTGATCCAGCAAGCCATCGAGAGCAACTACGACCTAAAGATCGCCGGCGAGCGGATTCGGACGGCGCACGACGCGGTGCGGGTCGCGAAGGCGGGTGGCCGGCCTCAGATTGGCATTGGAGCGGCGGCCGAGAGCCGACGCGAGACGCAAACGGTTGATTGGCCGCCGGATGATCCGAAGTACGGCGAGTATCCCTATTATGCACTTGGTTTCAACGCCTCCTGGGAACTCGACCTGTTCGGGGGAATCCGGCGCCGAACGGAATCTGCACGAGCGGCGGCCGATGCGGCCGTTGAGACGCGCCGCGGCATCTTGGTGAGCTTGACGGCGGCGGTCGCGGACAACTATCTGAGCTTGCGAGCGACCGAGTTGCGTCTGCAAATCGCCCGCGACAATCTCGACATCGCCCGACAAACGCAGAAGCTTGCCCATCGTGCGTTCGAGTCCGGCGAGCGCTCCCACCTGGACGTGAGCGAAGCCGACGGGCGCGTCCATGGGGTTGAGGCCACCATCCCTCCGCTGCAAGCCCACTTGGATGAGCTGACTCATGCCCTCGCCATTCTGCTCGCGCAGACGCCCGCAGAGTTCGCGACCGGCGATCTTCATAGCGACGCGGCGATGCCGGCCCCGCCCCCTTTACCTCCCTCGCTTCCCTCGGAAGTCATCGCTCAGCGCCCCGATATCCGGGGGGCGGAACGCGAGTATGCGCGGTCGAACGCCGAGGTCGGGGTTGCGGTCTCCGATCTGTACCCGCACTTCTCCATTCCTCTGAGCATCGGTCCATCCACCAGCCAGGTTCACGAGCTGTTTCAAACCGCGAGCCTGTTGTGGCGCATGGGTCTCGATGGTACTCAGAGCCTTTACAGCGGAGGGAGACTCACGGCGAACGTCGATGCGGCGCGCGCGAATAAGGAAGCGGCACTGTTCTCGTATGAGCAGACGGTCTTGAATGCTTTCGGGGAGGTCGAGGATGCACTCTCGAATCAGAGGGCCGAAGAGGTGCGTTACCAGGCCCTCACTGTGCAGCTGGCGGACAATCGTCAGGCGCTGCGAGAAGGACAAGAGCGCTATCGAAGAGGCCAAGTGGGTTTGCTCCCGGTCCTCGAGGACCAAGAGCAACTCTACGCGACACAGGACGCACAGGTGACCAGCGCCTTGACCCGCTGTCTTGCCGATATTTCGCTGTTCAAGGCGCTCGGCGGCAGCTGGCAGGAAGTCGCTCTCCCGAACTTCGTTGCCGATCGTTCGGCAAGCAATCGAAAGTGAGAAGCGCTGAACCTGGCTTCAGGCTCCGGCTCGGCAACGGGTCACACGAGTTTTCGGTACGCGCGGGGCGCGAGTCCAGTGAACCGTCGAAACGACCTGCTGAATGTGCTCGCATCTCCAAACCCGGTGCTCAGCGCGATATCAGTCAAGCGCAGACGCGGATCGCGCATCAATTCCTTTGCGCGCTCGATTCGCCGCTGCACCATATAACGATGCGGAGGTACGCCAACGGACTGCCGAAAGGCTCGACAGAAATGACGGCCGCTGACTCTGACGGCGCTTCCGAGTTGCTTGAGCGACGGCGATTTGGCCAGGTCGGAATCAATGAGGCCAAGGACTTTGCGGAGCTGCCAGCCGGCAAGCCCGCCCTTGGCATTCGAATTACCGTTTAAGACTTCAAAATTGGAAGCGACCTGAACTAGACGGATGAGGAGTTGGATAATCAGTGATTCGCGGTACAGCCGCCCCCCAGGTCCAGGTCGCTCGACATCATCTTTTATCGTCGCCAAGGTGTTGGAAATAGCCTGATCATCGAGTGAAAAGTGCGGGCGAAACTGAATTCCCGCGGTATCAAAATTGACGTTCTTTAGGGTTCTCAGGGCCGTTGGATCGATCATGACGAGAAGAATGTCTGAGATAATTCGGGAATCCCTTCTGATCCAGAGATGGGTTCGCGCCGGTACGAACAGCGCTGCGCCGGGGGCCCACTCCATGCGGAATTTCGCGGCGCCCTCCCGCCGTTCCCACATCTGGGGCTCGCTGTCGAAGCAGGTCACTATGACGTGCGAATCGAGACAAAGCTCAATCTCATGCCGATAGTCTTCCCCGGCGCGCAGAAGCTTGATTTCCGCCGTACTTAGACGCGCGGCCTGCTGGTACATGACGGGGACGTCAACCCGGCAGACCGCTCTCGAACGTGGCTCCGCGGCGGCGCGATGGGTCCGAGCGGTGGCTTGGGGCATCCGAGCGCAGAGCCGGGAACCATCGTAGAGTGAGGAAAGCGCCGCATCGGGAACGGGCAGAGCCCCGGAGAGTTCAACGCTTAACATCGCAGCTCCTCCGTTTGAGCACGCTGCGCACCCGGCTCAGCGGGGACAACGAGGACCTCGAGCTTCACGTCGGCCGTCCGCGCCCTTGGCGTCTCAATTGGCGCACCGCGGTTTATCTGAGTACTGCTCAAGCCGGGCTCCCAAGGTTGGGGTGACATACGTCGAACGCAATGCATTCAAGCAGAGGCTCACGGCCGAATCGATTGCACCATGGTATTGCCCACACGCGCTATGATTGTGAGCGGCTTACAGACGCCATCCGCATGCAGCTGCGATCGCAGCGAACTCACGTCGCAGGCGTATACGCCGGCTACATCGACACCGACATGTCCGCGCACATCACCCAACCCAAGATCAGCCCAAGGCAGGTTGTGGACCGCTCTTTGGCCGGGGTGGAATCCGGGGTAGAGCGAATATTTGCCGACGATAGTGCAGTCTATGTCGACCAAAAGGGTTCGCACCGATCGGGCCGCATTCGATGCGGAACTGTTGAAAAGTTGGAAAGACTCACAGTCCAATTCCGCATAAACGTACAAGTTCGACAAGCGGCCGGCGGCACACACTAAGCCTGCCCTCAAAGACCGAAGACAGTGCTTGGGAAGTAGGACTGCGAGGTTCGAAACCACGTTCTGTCGGTGACTTGTCATGCAGCAAAATCGAATTGCCTATTACACGGATTTCGCCGTTTATCCGGTACTGATCGCGGTGATGATCCTCGTGATTGCGGATAAATCGAGTCCGGTTGAGCGGGCGTTCGCGCTGGCGCTCGCGCTCGGAGGAGCCGTTCTCTGGACGCTCCCTGAGTATCTGCTACATCGGTTCGTGCTGCGCGGAGATACGCGCATTGCTGGCATGCATGATCAGCATCATGCGGGGCCGGGTGCGTGGATCGGGACCCCCACTTGGCTCAGCGTCGCGGCGATCGCCTTCATCGCGCTGCTGCTCGCCTCGTTAGCCGTCCCGATCATCGTAACCCTCAGCCTCGCAGGGGGACTTTTGGCGGGTTTCCTGTGGTATGCGCTCGTCCATCGAAGGGGTGAACAGAGATGAACGAGACGCTCAACGCAGGCAAAATTCGTCTGGTGCGGCATTCGAACGAGTACTGGAGGGTCAGGTTCGATCTTCCGCCCCTCAATATCTTCGGGCCCGCGCATATCCCTCAGCTCGAAGAGATCGTGTCATCGCTCGAAACGGATGATCGCGTCAAAGTGGTGGTGTTTGACAGTGCGGTCGAGGGGTTCTTCCTCACACATTATGACTTCCTGGCAAAACTCGAAGATTCGACAAAATATCCCGCCGGAGCGACGGGCCTGCAGCCCCTGCCCGACATGTTCGCTCGGCTGAGCCGGGCGGCGGTGGTCTCCATTTCATTGATTCGTGGACGCGCAACAGGCGTCGGCAGCGAGCTTGCTCTGGCAAGCGACATGCGGTTTGCCAGCCGGGAAAAGGCGGTTCTTTCGCAATGGGAGGTCGGAGCAGGTTTGGTTCCTGGTGGCGGGCCCATGGCGCGATTGCCGCGCTTGATCGGACGCGGACGAGCTCTCGAAATCTTGTTGGGAGCGGATGACATCGGCGGCGACCTTGCCGAGCGCTACGGCTACGTCAATCGATCGCTAAAGGATGCGGAATTGGATGAGTTCGTAGACAGGCTCGCGTGGCGAATTGCGGGGTTCGACAAAAACGCAATTGCGGCCACGAAGCATCTGGTGAATATTGCGAGTCTGCCATCGGATTCCGAGATAGCACCTGAATGGGCCGCATTTCTCGATTCGTTGGCCCGGCCCGAGTCTCAGCAGCGCATAAAGAAACTGATGGACCGCGGATTTCACAGGCCCGGGGATGTCGAGAACCGTTTGGGATTCTATGTGGGGCAGCTTGGAAGCTGACCCGGCTGCGATATCTAGCGGTCGTTCCACAGGCGAATGACGCTGTCCGTGCCGCCGTGATCATAGCCCAGTACGCAAACGCAAGCGGGGTCGAGCACCAGATGGCGACCGAGCGCCGCAGAGCCATCAATCCACCTCGCGGCGAGTACCCGCAGCACATGTCCGCTCGAGAAAACCAGGACGTTGCCGTCGAGCGCCCGAAGCCGCGACACCATCCGATCAACCCGCTCGGTGATCTGCAGCACGGACTCGCCGCCGGGACAACCGTCGCGGAAGAGCTCCCATTCAGGGCGCTCTCGATGAATCTCCGCGAGTGTCCGGCCCTCATAATCGCCGTAATCCCACTCCACCAGGTCCTGGTCGAGCGTTGCCGGGCCGGTAAAGCCGGCGAGCTCGCAGGTTCGCAGCGCCCGCCGGAGCGGACTCGAGAGCACGTGATCGAAGTTCAGGCTTTTGAGCCGGGGACCGAGCGCGCGAGCCTGTTCCTCACCCCGGGAGGTGAGTGCAAGATCGCTCCGTCCCGTGTGCTGACCCGTGATACTCCAAGCGGTCTCTCCGTGTCGCACGAGATAAACATCGTTTCGGGCAGTAGTCACGAGTCACCATCTCCTGCTGCGACGGCGCAGCAAGTCCGTGAGTGGGCAAAGTGGGCATACTATACGCGCCTACGATGACCTGATTGTCCGCGACGATCCTTTGATGACTGATTGAACCACGACCGCCGTGGTCTCATCCCTCGCAAGTTGGGCAGGACCGGCACTAATGTGGTGGTGCGCCTGACGGCCTATCCGAGACTGCGCACTTAAGTACAAATACGCCGCTTTTCTTCAATTCACCGACTATTGGGATTGATAGCNTTGGANCAGGGATTTAGGTGACCGTGGGTGCAGTCCGTGAATCAACAATCGATGCGCATCGGAAAAACTGCGGCAGCGGTGGCCGGCGGGAATTCGCTCAACACCGTCGCACTCCTCGAGCAATTGCTGATCCAGTCAATTCGCCTCCGCGACTTGTATATGAATGCGCGTTGGCAGGTCGCAGACGGCCAATTCGGTGAAATCCGGAGGATGCTGCATGATCATAAGAAAGAACAGATCAGTCTCATCGGTTTACTGGTGGATCGCATCCTCAACCTTGGCGGCGCTGCCCGGGTATTCGCCAGCGATTTCCTTCAAAGCACCCAGTTCTGTCGTGCAATACGAGGCCCAAGAGCGCTCAACCAATTGTTACTCGACCTCCTCGAGGCGCATGAAGCAGTTCTGAGCGCGGCACATCCGCACGAGTCATATGACGATCTGCATCGGGTGCGCGACTTCGCCGTGGGTCAGGTTGTGCTCACGAATGAGCAACAGTGGGAGATCATCAACGGCAAGGTGCGCACTGCCGGACCTCAGCAAAGACTGCTTGAAACGGATACAAGCAGGCTGTATGAGTGTGAATAGCGCACCATCAAGTTGCATTTCCCGGACCAGGGGATTGCAATTCAATTTATCCGTCGACGGGGTGCACATCGCACCCGCCAACCGTAACGAGAAACCATCAGGAGCTTCTAATGGGTAATGAAACCTCTCCCACCGATGACCCAACAGCGGATAGCGCGGGTGAGCGCAAGCTGCGAGGTGCTCAATTGAATGGATCGGAGCTGAAGGACGCGGCAGACCACTCCGAATATGAGAGGGGGCGTAATCCGGACACGGAACTGCACCTCGACGGGGAAAAAGACACCTTATTCAGCGATGGCGTCGACATCGAAGAGAACTTCGATACATTGGCCGGCACTGATGGTTCCTCAGGGACAATACCCTGAACTGCGGCATCTGAAGACCGGGTGGATGGACCGTAGCCTCGGCGATTGGCGAGGCTAGTTCGGTTCTTATCGCTCACGGCGCCACCGTTCGGCGTTTGGACACCGCCGACTGCGCCGCGCCGACCACGGCATCGCGAAGCGTGGTTCTCTCAGTGGTGTGCGGTTGCAACAGCTTGGCAACGAGTCCAGTCCAGCCCGTCTGATGTGATGCCCCTACGCCACGGCCCGTGTCGCCATGAAAGTACTCGTGAAACAGAACGTAGTCGCCGAAGTGCGGATCGGCGGCGAGTTTGGGGTGATATTTGAGCACCGGCCGCTGGCCATCAGCGCCCTTCAGGAAAAGGCGCGACAGACGACGCCCCAATTCCTCGGCTACCTCGTACAGGCTGAGGAATTTTCCGGACCCCGTCGGGCATTCGACTTTGAAGTCATCGCCGTAGTAGTAATGAAATCGTTGCAGGGCCTCGATGATGAGAAAGTTGATCGGCATCCAAATGGGACCGCGCCAGTTCGAGTTGCCGCCGAACAATCCGCTGCGAGACTCAGCCGGCCAGTAACCTACTTCGTGGGTTGTGCCACCTGCTTCAAAACGGAACGGGTTCTGCTCGTGATTCTTCGACATCGAGCGTACGCCGTATTCCGATAGGAAGCGTTGTTCATCGAGCATCCGGTGGAGCAGCGCTTTCAGGCGGCGGCCGCGCAGCAACGAAAGCAAGCGACGATCGCCTTGGCCCGCGATATGCCAATTGGAGATCAGATTGGCGAGCTTCGGACGGTGCTCGAGAAACCATTGCATTCGCGCCGAGAACTCGGGCAGCAGTTGCAGCACCTCGGGTTCCAAAACCTGATTGGCAAACAGTGGGATCAGTCCGACGATCGAGTGGATTTTCAGTTCAACGTGGCTGTCATCGGGAAGCACGAGCTGATCGTAATAAAACTGGTCGGACTCGTCCCACAGGCCCAGCCTGTCCTCGCCCGCGCCATTGATTGCGCCGGCGATGGAGAGGAAGTGCTCGAAGAACTTCACGGCGATGTCTTCGTATGCCGGATCATGCAGTGCCAGTTCGAGCGCCGCGCGCAACAGGTGGATACAGTACATCGCCATCCAGCTGGTACCGTCCGCCTGATTGATGAAACCGCCGGTTGGAAGCGGACTACTGCGATCGAATACGCCGACGTTGTCGAGACCCAGGAAGCCACCCTGGAAAATGTTGCGCCCTTGCGCGTCTTTGCGATTCACCCACCAGGTGAAATTGACCATGAGCTTGTTGAATGCGCGCTTCAAAAATTCGAGATCGCCGGGGTAAGCCGGGTCTGATTCTTGTCGCTGCTTGCGGTCGATTTGGAACACGCGCCATGCAGCCGTCGCGAGCACCGGAGGATTGACATCCCCGAAGGCCCATTCGTACGCCGGAGTCTGGCCATTGGCGTGCATGTATGTCTCGCGCGACAGCAGTAGCAGTTGCGACTTGGCGAACTCAGCGTCGATGACCGCAAAGGCGATGCAGTGAAAGGCGAGATCCCATGCGGCGAACCAGGGATATTCCCACTTATCGGGCATCGAGATCACGTCGGCGCAGTAGAGGTGCCGCCAGTCCCGGTTACGTCCATGCTTGCGCTCCGGCGCAGGCGGCGGCTGCTGCGGGTCACCCTCGAGCCACTCCTCCACGGAGTAGTTGTAAAACATCTTGTTCCAGATCATCCCGGCAAACGCCTGGCGCTGCACGAGCTTTGCGTCGGGATCGGCGATCCCCTGTTGCAGCTCGGCATAAAACTCGTCGGCTTCGCGGCGGCGCGCGTCAAAAATGGCGTCGAAGTCTGCGAAGGGCCGAATCATCGATTTCGTTCCCTTGTCCGGAGAGAGTCGCAGCCGCACCGTCGCCGCGGCGCCGGATGCAATATTCATTTCATA
>JGI12635J15846_10001739_pt1 | contig 18979 bp, 15 predicted proteins | sample BlaSpr_A8_OM2_M2_FD_15846 | JGI IMG/M metagenome (IMG submission 15846) | reverse complement strand
GGTGGGCGTGAACTTGAAGGAGTTCTCCAGCAGGTTCGAGATTACGCGCTCCAGCTTGGGAGAATCGAAAGGAAAAATCGGCAGCTTGTCGTTAGCCAGAAAATAAAGCGCCAGCCCTTTTTGCTGAAAGCGATTCGACCACAGGCGAGAAACTTCGGAGAGACATTCGTTGATATTACCGGGCGCGAAGTGCATGCGCAGCCCGCCGGTTTCGAGGGCACTATAGGTCAGGAAATCCTGAATGAACTGCTGCAGGCGCTTTCCGCTGGCCTGCATATCGTGCAACACTTCCCGTTGGCGATCGTTGAGCGATCCCAGTTTCTCGCTGTTCAGTACCTCAACGTAGCCGTTCAAAATCGAGAGCGGCGTTTTGAGATCGTGGGCGGCCGAGGCGAGAGCGTTGGTGGTGCGCTGAAACCGCTCGCGCAGTTCCTTATATTCCTGTACCAAATTTTCCGGGCTGGGCATATCTCCATCAGCACCCGTAACAGCAGCTGGCATAAGTTCCGAGGTTCCTCCCGCATCAGAAACAAGCGTGTTCTTTTGGGCAAGGGCCATGGGGGGAATATCCACAGGGTTCACACGGGGAGAGGGAAGTGCACCCGACTTGGAGACGCATGCCGGTTCATCAAAATCGTATGTCAGGCTCAATTTGTTGTCAACGGAAAATGCAATTGAATTACCCAAGTGTAGCAAAAGCTTGCACTCTAACTTGAAACCCCCATACACCGATCGATTTTCTAATGCCGAACACAAAGCGAAGGAAACTGCGGCGATTTCCCGCTTATTTCCCGCTTTTGCGGTCGCAGTTGCCGCGCGCTCAGACTTCCTTACGGGTTTAATAGGCTGTTTACCTGAGATTTGGCCACTCAGGTGCTCCCGACAGAGAGAGTAAAAGATCGTGGAGACGTCTGGATGAATGGGACGAGAGTGGGAACTGATCGGCGAGAATGGCCCAGACTGCCTCTTGCGATTCCCGTTTTTGTTCGCGGCCGTGACGGAAAGGGAAAAGAATTCCTGGAATTTGCGACCGCGCTCAATGTCAGTGCCGGCGGCATGCTGGTGGCAATTCGTCGGGTTTTGCCCGCAATTGCACAGATTCGGCTCGAGATTCCGAGTGCTCCAGTCGCAGCCTTAGCGGTGTTGCCCAAAGCCTCGCGCGCCCTCCGCGCCAAGGCCCTGCGCACGACGCCGGCGCAGGGCTACTACCTCCTCGGCCTAAAGTTCGCCCGTCCACTCATGGTTTCTGCCTATCCCCATCCCAGTCCTCGTCGGCGGAAAGTCGCCTCTGCCGTGTGAAAATGTTTGCGCATGAGGCAGCCTGGAGTGTTACGCTAGAAACCCTGACTCTGATTACCATGGTTTGCTACAGCGGCTCTTTGGTAAGTTGATGGCCCATAACCACATAGACTAAGTTTAGATAGCCGCAAAAAGGCCACGAGCCCTTTGGTTCTCCGGGTGCAGGCGTAAGAATCTCCCCAAGTTGGTAGAAAGCAGCCATGACAATCGGCAGTTTAAACACGCTTGTCCAGCCTTTGGGAGAGATGCCGCCGGATGCGATCGTTTTCGGTCGTACCGAGGCCATGCAATCCGTCCGCGACCGCCTGACCAAACTGGCGAGCGCTAATGTTCCGGTACTCGTCCAGGGAGAGAGTGGAACCGGCAAAGACATTATCGCGCGCATGATTCATGCCGCATCCCCGTGGCGCAACGGGCCGTGGGTGAAAGTGAACTGTCCGGCAATTCCGGGCACCCTGCTGGAGAGCGAGCTGTTCGGCTACGAAAAGGGAGCTTTTACCGGGGCCTATGGCATGAAGCCGGGCCGCGTGGAGATGGCGCACCGCGGCACGCTGTTTCTCGACGAGATTTCCGAGCTGGATATGCCGATGCAGTCGAAGTTGTTGCAATTGCTGCAGGACGGACAGTTCTGCCGCATCGGCGCACAGGAAGACAAGAAAGTGGAAGTGCGCGTGGTATGCGCGACCAACCGCAAGCTCGAGCAGGAGATCGAAAATGGGACCTTCCGATCCGACCTGTTTTACCGGATCAATGTGGTGAATCTTCACTTGCCCCCGCTGCGCGAACGGGCCAGCGACATTCCCGATCTGGTGGCGTATTTCCTCGAATATCACAATCGAAAATACAACTGTCGGGCCAGGGCCCTCTCGAGCGAGCTAATGTCGGATTTGCGCAAATATCACTGGCCGGGAAACATTCGGGAACTGGAAAACCTGATCAAGCGCTACGTGATTCTGGGCAACGAAGAAGTGATCGCGACTGATTTGGCGCCGCGGGACACCGATTTCTTCAATGCGGAAATTCCGGTCGACGGCCAGATTTCTCTAAAAAAGCTGACCCGTCAGGCGGTGCGGGAGTTAGAACGGAAAGTCATACTGAAAGTTCTCCAGAATCATCACTGGAACCGCAAGCAGGCGGCGCGCGCGCTGAGCATAAGCTACCGCGCCTTGCTCTATAAGATTCGCGACGCAGGACTACCCTCGAACCGGGTTGTCAAACGGCGGGAAGCGAACATTCCTAAGCAGGAAATCGCGGCGGATTAAGGTCTTTTCCTGGTTCGCCCACTTGAGGCTCTGGGCGCAGGGTTTGCCGGGATTTTGGGGTTGTTGCGCAGACATTTTCACTTCTCCTCTGAGCCCAACCTGTTAAACATTCCATAAGTGTCTACATCCCAAGACTTTACATTTTGGCCCAGTTTGGTACTCTGGGTGCACTTAACGGTACGCGCCGTAGTTCGCTATATGCGCAAAGCCACGCGTCGTCGTTATAAAGACCCGGGCGGAGTAACTCCTAGGAGACAGTAAAATGAGAAGGATCCTCACTATTCTTGCTGCGCTGGCACTGGCCCTGCCAACTGCAGCTTTTGCCACGAGCAGTATTGATTACGGTAACGGCGGCGGAACCTTGCAAGCTTCGGGCGGAGGGCTAGCGCTGATCGGATCAGACTTGACTACGATCCGACCTTTACCCGGAGGGGCGCTGATCGCTGGCACCCTGGGCAGCGTTAGCTTCACAACCGGTGCACTAGCTTCCGGTTCCTTGTATGGCACATGTTTGGGCCCCATCCCTAGCCAATGTAATGTCGCAACGTTCGCCGCTGGCGGAATGTTCACGATTACCGGCAATGGTATGAATGGAGCCCCCAACGGCGTCATTTTCAAGGGAACCTTTGAGACTGCGTATTGGACTCTCACGACTCATGCTAACGGCACCCACAACTATACGTTTACCGGCGATCTGACGGGAACAAGCGGTTCCAATATGACCTGGCAGGGGACGATCAACACCGGCAAGGGTCTCTTCGACGGCGTAGTCGATTTGAGCAGTGGAGATACGAACCTCGTGACTCCTGAACCAGGCTCCCTGGGCTTGCTCGGAACCGGATTGATCGGTCTCGCCGGGTTGGTCCATCGCAAGCTGCGGTCCTAATCCTGTTCGTGCTTTAGAAAGAAAAAACCCCGCTGCGAAGCGGGGTTTTGTTTTTACCTGGACCCTAGCCGCGGAGATCCGAGAGGGCTTTACGGGCCTCAGGGTTGTTGGGGCTCAACTTTACGGCTTTCTCCAACTGCTGCCGTGCCAAAGCAGGCTGATTGGTCTTCTGGTAGGCGAGACCCAGGTGGTAGTGGACATCCGCGTCTTCTGGTCCTCCGCGCTTTTCTGAGAGCCGCAGGGCCTCTTGAAACTGACTGATCGCCGACTGGTAGATACCTTTCTGGTAATACGCCCAGCCGAGCGTGTCAGCGGCATTGGGAGAGTCGGGCATGCCACGGCGCGCGGTTTGCGCCATGCCCATCGCGACGTCAACGTTCCCACCCTGTTCGAGAATCACATAGGCGAGATTGTTGGAAGCGAGAGGGTGGTCGGGTGAAACGCTGAGAGCCTGCTGGTACATGGATTTGGCCTGCTCCCAGTCTTTCTTCGCTTCATAAAGTTCGCCGCAAAGGATGTAGAACGCAACCTCTCGCGGATTGTCCTTGATGGATTGCTGATAGAGGGCGAGCGCCTGGTCCGCGGATCCCTCCTGGACTTGCACTTTGCCCAGTTTTTCCAGAGCATCGACGTTGTTTTTGTCGAGTTCGATCGCCTTGCGCAGGGCGCCTTCGGCGCCGCGCAAGTCTTTCTTCGTGTTGAAAAGCGCGGTCCCCAGCAGATCGTAAAAGTTGCTATTGTTGGGTGCCTTGGCGATTTGAGCATTGGCGGCGGCGACGGCCTTATCCGGCTGCTTCTCGGCGACGTAGGTGTTCATGAGGCCGCTCAGGCCCTCGGTGGAAGATGGATCCTTATCAAGTGCCTGCTGGAAGAACTTCTCGGCATCGGCGTAGTGCTTCTGGGCAAACTGAATGTTGCCCAACTGGATTAAGGGAGCAGGGCTTTGTGGCGCCCGCTGCGCGGCTTGTTCAGCGTCCTGTTGAGCGTCTGTATATTTCTGGCGGGCAAGGTGCGCAATACCTTTGAGAAGGAAGCCGTCGGGCGAATACGGCTGCGCTTTGATAATCTGCTGCGTCGTCTGCAGGAGAGCATCGAGATCGCCACGGCGCAATTCCAGGCCAGCGATCGAGCGTTGCGCATCGATCAAATCTGGGCGTATGCGAACTGCCTCGCGCCACTCCGATTCCGCCCGGCCTTCATTCTGCTGTTGTGCGTAGGCAAGACCCAACTGGTAATGTGCCACCGCGTTCTCCGGATCATTGCGCAGCGCGCTCTGCAACGAGTCAACCGCGCCGCCGGCATCGTTGCGGCGGAGTTGCAACTGGCCCTTGAACACAAGAGCATCCACGTCGCGCGGGTTCGACTTGAGCATTTCGTTGTCCAGTTTCGTGGCTTCGTCGAGACGGTTTTTCAGAATCAGAAGTTGGATATAGTTTTTCTTGACTTGCGTATCTTTTGGATGATCGTTGTAGAGGGAAGTGTATTCCGTGGTGGCTTTATCGAGATCGCCGGAGGCGAAGTAGAAGTCCCCGAGCATGCGATAGCCTTCCCGATTATCCGAAAGATCCTTCTTGGTTTGACGCAAGAAGGACTCGATCTCGTCTTTCTTGCCCTCTTGCAGCAGCAGGCGAACATAAGCGGCGCGGGCTACCGGACTCTTAGGATCCACGTCGATGGCATGTTTGAATTCCTGTTCGGCTTCGGCAAAGCGGTTGCGCGACTGATAAAAGCCGGCCAGTGCCAGCTGCGCGTTCACCGCCTTGGGATCAACTTGGACTGCCTTCTTAAAATTGACCTCAGCCTGATCGGGCAAGTTCGAGCGCAGTTGAAGGATTGCCATCAGCAGGTAGGACTCAGAGCGGTCAGGATCGGCTGCAATGGCCTGCTGCATTTCTTGCATAGCGGCGGGAATATCATTTTGCGCCGCATAGTAGTTGGCCCAAGCCTCGTGTGTTTCCGCGCTGTTAGGCTGACTGGCGCGTAGGAGCTCGAGGTGGTTTTTCGCCTGCTTGAGGGCGTCCTGCACCGGCCTGCCGTCCGGATTCCGCACCGTGACCAGAAGGTTGGCGAGATCGGCGTGGGCGCGATAGTTGTCAGGAGCGAGTTCCACCGTCCGGGTTAGCTCCTGGAAGGCGCGATTGGTCTCTCCCAGCTTGAGGTAGGCCTGGCTGAGTTCGTAGTGTGCCTGGGCGAAGCGGGAATCGATCTGTACGGCATTGGCAAACTGGATCGCTGCCTCGCGGTAGTTGCCTTGGGCAAAATACTTCTCGCCACTGTCGAAATACTTCTGCTTGCGTACGTTTGGATCGCGAGAGCAGCCCGTCAACAATACGGTGAGCACAAAACTAGAAAGCGCTAGGCGGATGAAAACTGAGCGACTCATATTCGATTCTCCAAACGGGGGGCGCAGAAGACACACGAAGGTGTGATCCGCACAGCTTATGATACTGCAGGGTAACCCGGGAAAATAGTTACTGCGGTCACCCGCGATAACGTTGTCGATAGAACACAGGTCTCTGTTCAGCGCGGGATGTAGTTTTGCAATAAAGGTACGACGTCGGCGACAAAGGGCAGAAGGCGCTGCTCGGCCGCGTCGGCGCTCTCGCCCGGGAGCAGCGGCGTGGTCAGTCGCACCAAAGAGCCGTCGCTGCGGTTCATCCTGATGGAATCGGCGACCAGGTAGTACTTGGCCCAGTATTCACTCGCAACTCCGCGGCCATGCGCCCAATACCAGTACAGGACGAGTTGGCGGTTATCTCCCTTGGCGATGACATAGCGGTTGGCTGGAAATGGCGTCTGCCCAGAAACCGTAAGCATGACGCGGCTGGATTCGACGGGAGCCCATCCCGCTCCGGGAAGACAATTCTTGGGAGAGTGAATTGTGTCTCCCGCACGCTGGCTGGGGAAGTAAGCGATGAACAGGTCGAGATAAGGAAGTCGCTTGTTCGGGTTCGTAAATAGCCGTAAAAGAAAGTCGCCCGGACCTAGGACCTCAAGGGCATCTCTGTCTATGGCGACGTCGCTGCCCGTCCATTCTCCGACTCGCCCCGGGAACGATTGGAGAGGAAGGCGAGGCGGGAAAACTTCGTTGCGTGAGTGAGCCCGCAAGAAAATCGTCGCGCTGACGATCAAAAGGGTGGCGCAAACGAAACGTGCCATGGAACCTCTCATGAGTTGTCCCTTCTGTCCGGCCATATTGCGCTAATCAGGCTGTGGAAAGCATACAAGAGCAGCAGGGAAACGACGAAGATGATCCATCCCCAGGAAGCGTGGAAGTACCCCTCGGCCTTGTCGGGGTCCCAGTACTGGACCAGTAGGCCCGTACCGATTATGCGCACACTGTTGGCTACGACCGCGATTGGCACTGAGGCCACGGCCAGCAGCCACCGGAGCCAGAGCCGCTTTTCCATCAGATATCCGTAAATGATGGAGAGCGTTACCAGGGACATGAGAGATCGGATGCCGCTGCAGGCTTCTGCAACCTCCAAGGCCATCGACGGCAGGTGAATGACATTGCCCTCGCGCAGAATTGGCACGCCGAACAGCGGGAGGGTCTCTGCCGCAACCCGCGAGGCCAGCAACTGTAAGGGAAATGTGATCTGACTGAAAATGATCGCGGGAATCGGGATCATCAGGAGGAGAAAGGCCCAGGGGAACAGCGTTGCCCTAAAGAAGTTCCATCCCAAGAAAAGAACGGTCAGTCCTGCCAGCGCAATCAGAAACGAGAGACGGGAAAGGAACAGCTCGGCGCCCATTTGGCCGACGATCAGAACGCACAGAGCGAGCGCCAGGATCGGAAGACCGGACCAGGACGCCCGCAAGGGAAGCCGTCGACGACGGTCGCGCTCCTGCCAAATGACGAAAGCCGAGAACAAAGGCACGAAGAATCCATGCGAAAAGTTTGGGTCATGCCACCATTGGCCCACCAGGCGAAAAAGAATGGACCGGTAGAGCCAGAGGGTCAGAGCGCCCACAACGCCGAGCTGCCAGCCCAGTGCCGATAAGGGAAGGGCCGACCAGACGGTCGTCGGCGAAGCCTCGTTTTGCACAACTTGGCTCATGTTCAGAACAATAAAAACCAACAGGGGAGAGCTTCAGAATATGCGAAATACCCACATTCCGCAATGCAAAGTCCTGATTCTGACACCTAGCCCAACACGCTATTTCCTCAGGAATTTCCTTCGGGTTGCACATCCATGGGTCTTATCCTTCCTATCACGCTCCGCGGATTGGTCCCGACCAAACCTGAATGCTCGATTCGCACGTGCTCAAGGACCAGACCATAGCGGTCCACCTGGGAAAAAATCCCAAACTTTAGTAGCCGGCTGGGTGGTGACCTCAGTAATATTGGAAGGCCATTGTCTACGTTATCCTGAGTTAAGTTTCATGGATAGTGGAAGCTTTTGGGGCGTCAGCTGTGGGAAAAACATTTCCTATTTTCCCTTGGTAGGATACAAGCGAAAGCAATCTAGAATCTGGGCAACCACCTTCCTTTGTTGCGCTGATCGAGGTCCAAGCTATTGAAAACAGGTGGTATGTTAGATTCCCAGAAGTTGTCAGCGCTGGCTATGGTCTTCGGCAGGCGTCGTGCTTATATTGGACTGTCCCGGGAGTCAGGGGCCAATATCAGTTCGATGGATCAAAAGGGCAAAAATGGGTAAACAATTGCCTAGTATGGCGGATGTCTGCGGCGAAAACATTCCCGCTGACTTGGCTCGACCTTTCGTCGAAGGCGTGAGCGCCAGCATGCAACCGGTGGAAGCCGTTATTCGGGAGCTTTCCCAGAGCGACGTCCCCGTCCTCTTGTTGGCCGAGGCTGGAGCGGGCAAGCATGCGACCGCGCGCCGGATTCACGAAATGTCACGGCGCAGTGCACAACCGTTCCGCTGGTTTCGGTGTTCGACCCTGAAGCCCGAGGATTTGAGCGTTAGAAAGTTTAATGACGAAGCGCCTGTAAAGGCAGGAACGATTTTTCTGGAAGAACTCGCTGAGCTGAGTGCCAGTTCCCAGGCTTGCTTCCGGGATGCGTTGCTGCAAGCTTCGAGCAGTGGTCTTCCCAGTGGGTCTTCCGCGAGATTTATTTGCGGCAGTGCCCGCGATCTGGAAGTCGAGGTCAAGGCGGGGCGGCTTCGCGAAGATCTGTACTACCGCATTAGTGGAGTGTGTTTGCGACTGCCTCCGCTGCGGCAGCGAAAAGAAGACATTCCATTGCTCATGGCGCACTTCATGCGCAAGTATGCCGAAGAGTTTCATCGGCCGATTCCGGAGCTCAGCACAGAGATGCAGCGTCTTTTTGGTGAGTACTCCTGGCCTGGAAACTTACGGGAGCTCGACAGCGCAGCCCGCGTGCTAGTGGCACTCGGAGATGAGCACCTGGCGATGGGCGGTCTGCGGGCGCTGTTGCACAAACCATCCACCGGAGGCAACGGAAACGGAATCTCGTTGAAGGCCGCCTCCAGAGCAGCGTCGCAAGAGGCCGAGAAGGAACTGATCCTGAAGGTGTTGACTCGTACACGATGGAACCGGCGGCGGGCCGCCGAGCAGTTGCAGATCAGTTACAAGGCATTGCTCTACAAGTTGAAGCAGATCGGATATGAAGGTTACGGAGCGTAGGAACTCCGCCGGAGAAAGTATGAAGAGAGTGAAGAAACTGGCGTTGCTGCTGTGGGTGCTGTTCGTGGCGGCAGGAATGCTAGCCCAGTCGAGCGATCCATCCAAGGCGGGTGACGCCAAGGCCGAGGAATCGAGGACGAGTAAGCCCGCCGATACGGTTCAGGAAACGGGTGCGTCGTCCGATTATGTAATCGGAGCCGACGACATACTCCACATTTCGGTCTGGAAAGAGCCGGAGCTTTCGGAGCAGCTCCCAGTGCGGCCGGATGGGAAGATTTCGATGCCGCTCCTCAATGACATTCCTGCCGCCGGACTGACTCCGCTGGCTTTGAAGGATTCGATCACCGAAAAACTTAAAAAATATATTGCGGACCCGCGGGTGACCGTGGTCGTAACGGCCATGAACAGCCAGCGGATCTTTGTGACCGGGGAAGTTCTGCATAGTGGTCCGATCACATTGCTGCCGCAAATGACCGTGTTGCAGGCGCTGTCCCAGGCTGGCTTCACACAATTTGCTAATCTCAAGGCGATTTACATTTTGCGGACCCAGAACGGCAAGCAGCAGAAGTTGCCCTTTAATTACAAGGAAGTAGTCAAAGGGAATCATCCGGAACAAAACATTTTTCTGAAGCCGGGCGACACGGTGGTGGTCCCGTAAGGAAGGCAATGAGGAAACCTCAAACCTTTTGGATGTCAGGCATGCTGTTGTCCATCGCGCTGAGCGGAGCGCGGGCCCAAGACAGTTCCACGTCGCCGTCTCCCGGGGATGCGCCGCAGAGCTCTTCCCAGCCTGTGGCGGCTTACGGCCAAGATAATGCGCCGCCCTCCGTCACCGAAAATCCACCACTCTCAGGGCTGGATTTGCCGTCGCTCGAACCGCAGGCCGCGCCGCTAAGTTATCTGCAACCGGGGGCAACAGTCAGTGAGTCGATTGGATCGAATACGGCCGGCACTCTCGGGGGCGGAGGAGTGAGTTCCATTACCCGTGGAGTGGGAAGCATAACCCTGAAGCGGCTGTGGAGCCATTACGACTTGGCGATGGATTACTTCGGTGGCGTTGCTTACTACTCTCACACGGGACAAAGCTTTCAGACCTTGCAGCAGATGGATATCGACCAGAAGATTCTCTGGAAGCGGGGACAGTTGTCGGTGCGTGACAGCTTCAGCTATCTGCCGGAAGGGAACTTCGGTGCGGCGTATGGGTCGACGGGTTCGCAGGGGATTGCTTCGCTGGGAACTACCGTTTTTGGTGGTTTTTGGGGAGGCAGTAGTCTGGGGAATCTCGGATTAGCCCCGCGCATCCTGAACGTGAGCTTGGCGGACATCTCCGAAAGCCTTTCCCCTAGGTCAACCGTTACAGTGGCCGGCGGATATGTCTTCACGCATTATTACGGAACCGACACGACGGGCAATTCTTTCATCGGCGGTTCGCAGGTTTCGGTGCAAGTGGGATACGACCGTCTTTTAACGCCGAAAACTCAGATCGCGCTGGTGTATGGATATCAGGGATTCGATTTTTCGGTCCAGGGAACGGCATTCCATACCCATGTCATCCAGGGAGTATACGGACACCGCATTTCAGGCCGGCTGGATCTCCTGGTCGGCGCAGGGCCGCAGATCACCTTTACCGATACACAAACTGCCGCTTGCAGTCTGACCATCGTTGATCCTTACTACTGTCAAGTCTTTGGGGGTACGCTGATCCCCACTACCCAGAAGAGCACAAACCTGGGAGTATCGGCCCAGGCCCGTCTGCTCTACAAATTTCCGAAGGCATCGGTGTACCTGGACTTTGAACGCTTCGATACCGGTGGGTCGGGCTTCTTTGCGGGGGCGCAGAGCAATATTTTGAACCTCGGTGGGCAGCGACCTTTGTCGCGGGTGTGGGACGCCTTTTTCAACATCGGATACTCGACCAACGCCCGCCTGCAACCGCTGACACAGTTTCAATTGGTCCAGTGCGGGAACCCCCAGACGTCACAAACAGCATGTCCCGCGCATAACGCAAATTCTTACAACTACAGTTTCGCCGGGGCGGGGGTGCACCGTGCGTTTGGACGTGAGTTGCACGCTTATTTCAGCTACCAGTTCAACAGGCTGGCGTTTCCCAGTTCGTTCTGTGGAGCTGGGACCTGCAACCGCATTTCAAACCAGGGCCTGGCAACCTTTGGATTGGATTGGACCCCGCGGCCGATCCGGATTGACTGATTCTCAGGGCCCGATGAGTTCGCGTTCTTGCTAACTGCAAGGATGGGGCTCGAGGCCAGAAGGAAAACGAGCATGATTCAGAATCGCGAATTGACGATGGACGATTATCTGGCGATGTTGCGCCGCCGGGCGAAGGTAATTCTGATTCCGGCGCTGCTCGCACCGCTGGTGGGGTTCCTGGTCTCGTACGCTTTTGCGCCGAAGTACACATCGCAGTCGTTGATCCTGGTGGAGGGACAGAAAGTTCCAGAGACTATGGTGCAGCCGGTGGTTTCCCAGGACTTGACTGCTCGCGTGGCGACACTGGAGCAGCAGGTGCTGAGTCAAACTCAGCTGGAACCTGTGGTCAAAAAGGTCTACCCGCACAAGAACAGTCAGGAAGTGGCAGAAATCATTGACAGCATCCGGGAAAACATGACCGTAGAGCCTGTGGTCACCGACTTGGCGCAAATCGGCCGGAGGAGGCCGGGACAGACCAGTTCGGTGCCAGGGTTTTATGTGAACTATTCGGCTCCCAGCCCTCGCGACGCACAGCAGATATGCAACGAACTGACGTCGCTCATCGTGAACGAGAACTTGAAGCAGGTTGCTGCTGCCGCTAGCGGCACCAGTGAGGTTCTGACCCGGGGCATTGAAGACGCTAAGAATAATCTGGAAAGTCTCGGCGCCAACCTGGCGGCGTTTAAGAAGCAATATATGGGACAGCTTCCGGACGACCAAGAGAACAATCTGAAAATTCTGATGGGGTTGAACTCGCAGTTGGATTCGAACACTCAAACCCTGAACCGGGCGCAGCAAGACAAATCGTACACCGAGTCGATGCTGGCGCAACAGCTGGCCGCGTGGCAGACTTCGGGGAATGCCACCAATCCGCAAACTTTGGAGAAGCAGCTTTCGGATCTACAGTCTCAGTTGCTTCAGCTGAAGGCGAACTATACCGACGATCACCCCGATGTGATCAAGGCGAAGGCCGATATCGCAGAGGTAAAGAAGAAACTGGCCGAAGTCAACGCGGCATCTTCCGAAACCACGAATGCCAATAGCGCTAAGGCGTCCGCATCCGAACCACCGGAGATCAAACAGTTGCGGCTGCAAGTCCATCAATACTCGGAGCTGATCTCGGCGGCTACGCGAGATCAGAAGAGGCTGCAACAGGAGATTGGCGCGTACCAGGGACGAGTTTCGCTGAGTCCCGCCATCGAGGAACAATACAAGCAATTGACGCGCGATTATGACAACGCCCAGAAAACCTATCAGGACTTGCTGAGCAAGAAGAGCACAGCCGATCTGACGGTGAAGATGAACAACCAGTCGGAGGGGGAACGGATGTTTCCCCTGAACCCGGCCAATCTGCCGGACACGCCGAGTTTTCCTAACCGCTTGCTGTTTGCCGCCGGCGGTCTGGGCGCTGGTTTGGCCTTAGGCTTGGGATTGACCATGTGGCTGGAGTTGCGGGACAACTCCATTCGAACGGAAGCGGACGCCGAAGCCGCGCTCGAGTTACCCATGCTGGTGGCAGTGCCTTGGGTCGGGGCTCCGGCGGTGGAAGAGAAAAACGGCAAGTTCTGGCAGAGAAATAAAAAGCCGGAGCTGCAGAAAGACACGCTAACGGTTTAGGAACCGGCCGCGGAAACGATCATGTACAAAGAGTTCTACGGACTACGGGCAAACCCGTTCAATGTCAATCCTGACCCGCGTTACCTCTTTTTGACGCGCCATACGGAAGAGGCGCTGGCCTGCCTGACATACGGGATCCAAAGCCGAAAAGGTTTTGTCCTGCTCACGGGGGAAGTGGGTACGGGCAAAACCACGCTCATCAATAAGCTGTTGGAATGGTTGCGCCTGCAGCAGGTCGCTACGGCGTTCATTTTCAATTCGCGCATGAACGTGCCCCAGATTCTGGACTACATGATGGCAGACTTCGGCATCCCGTGTGATTCGCGAGCCAAGAGCCAGATTCTGCTGCGCCTCTATAACTGGCTGCTTGATCGCTACCGCGCGGGAGAGACCGCGGTGCTCATCGTCGACGAAGCCCAGAATCTTTCGGACGAAGTGCTGGAAGAGATCCGCATGCTCACGAATCTCGAGACCTTTACCGAGAAGCTCCTTCAGATTGTTCTGGTCGGGCAGCCGGAGTTAGAACAGAAGCTCAAGCAGCCGCAGTTGCGTCAACTGCGGCAACGTCTGACTCTGCGGGCGAAGACGCATGCATTGACCCTCGATGAAACAAGAGCTTACGTGCAGCAGCGACTGCGCATCGCCGGGTCCAACGGGCAACAGATTTTCGAGCCCGAAGCGCTGGTCGCGATCCATCGTTACGCCTCAGGAATTCCGCGGGTGATCAACTTGCTGTGTGAGCACTGCTTGGTGAGTGCGTTTGTGGATCAACAGAAAATTATCGGGCCGGCGGCCGTGGACGGGGTAGCACGGGATTTCGATCTAGGTGACAACACGACCTCTGGCCTGGTGCCAGTTCCGACCCCCGCTCCCGGACCGGAGAAGTTTGATTTAGTGGAAGCGTTGCGTTCGCTGGCGACCCTGGCTGACCGCCTACGCCAGGAAGACAAGGAACTCCCCGACGAAAGGAAATTATGAGCAGAATTCACGAAGCGTTAAAGAAAGCCGAACAGGAGCGGGCTGCGAATCCGGGAAAAACGGCGCAACCCAGCTTTGCCACGGCTCCGGTGGCTGATCCACCGGTATTCCCGGTCTCGTCGGCTGGGACCATGGCTGCGACTGCTCCCGGAAGCCCGATGCCGGCTTTTGGAAGCCAGTTCAGCGTGGATGGATTGCTGGCTCGATGCCCGCAGTTGGAGTGGAAACCGGACCTGCGGACCATGCTGTTCATGAATGGTGACGACGGTGCGCGAGGCACAGAGGAATTCCGCACCCTCCGTTCCCGGCTCTACCACATCCGCGAGAAAATGACCCTGAAGACTCTGCTGGTGACCAGCGCTCTGCCCAAGGAAGGCAAGTCGTTCACCGCTTCCAACCTGGCGCAGGTTATGGTGCGGCAGCACGGACGGCGCGTGTTGTTGATCGATGCCGATCTTCGCGGACCAAGGTTGCACTTGATGCTGGGCACGACTCCCGGGCCCGGTCTCTCCGACTATCTGCAGGGCAAGAACGACGAGTTCTCTATCATGCAACGAGGCCCGATGGAAAACCTGTTCTTTATTCCAAGCGGCACCGGAATCGAGGATCCTTCCGAGCTGCTCGGTAACGGTCGGCTGAAGGTGTTGTTGCAGCGAGTCGAACCGCTCTTTGACTGGATCATTATCGATTCTTCGCCGGCCATCCTCGTTTCCGATGCCAGCGTCCTGGCTAAGGCTTGTGACGGAGTATTGTTGGTCGTGCGTTCGAATTCGACGCCCTCGGACGTGGCCCGGAAGGCGCGTGAGCAATTTCCTGATCGATCCTTGATCGGGACTGTGTTGAATGGAACCAACGAAGAAACAGTACCTTACGCGCGCTACTACTATGAGGCATACGAGAAAAAAGAGACCGCAATCAAGTCCTAAGGGGGGGGAGTGATTCGGCTTTTCAATGTCTACTACCCGGTACGGACCCTGGTGCTTCTGGTCGGCGAAGCGCTGATCGTAGGGGTCTCTTTTGTGCTGGGAGCGCTATGGAACAGCGATAGCATGTTGCGGCTCAATAACGAAATGTTCATTGAGGGCGGCTACCTGAGAATCCTCGGCGTCGTCGGCATTGTTTTACTGGTATCCCACGGTTTCGATCTCTACGATTCATCCTACTCAGCGGCCAAGCTCGAGCAGGCGTTCCGGATGCTCTTCGCCTTAGGCCTCGTAGCGCTGGTGCTGGCCAGTGTGACTTACTTCTCGCCAGGTTTTCTGCCGGGAAAAAACTCCGCCGTCTTCGGAGTCGTTATCTTGGCAGTCGCCATGTTCTGTTGGCGCTCGGCCTATGGCTGGCTGGTATGCCAGCCGTTTCTTTGTGAGCGGGTATACGTGGTGGGCACCGGAGATCGAGCTCAACGGCTGCTGAATGGATTGCGCCGGGAGGGCCTCGGAATCGAAGTGGTGGGATGGACGGGAAACATCGAAGGCGAACTCACACGCGAGACAGTGGCCAACCATCTGGTCAGCTTGGCACGCGATAAAGGCGTCCATCGGGTGATTGTGGCCATGCCCGATCGGCGGGGAACGTTGCCTGTAGAAGAGTTGCTGGCTCTGCGACTGGCGGGAGTGAAGGTAGAGGAAGCCACGTCATGGCTGGAAAAAATTACCGGACGAATCGAAGTTGAGCAGCTGTATCCCAGCTGGCTAATTTTTGCCGAGGGATTCCGCTTCAGCATTCTCAACCGGGGGCTGAGGCGGTTGTTGAATGTTATCGTCGCCCTGTTCGGGCTGGTCCTTTCGCTGCCGTTGCTGCCGTTTATTGCGCTCGCTGTGAAACTGGGATCCGTGGGCCCAGTGTTCTACCGTCAGAAGCGTGTGGGCCAGGGCGGGAAAGTTTTCTATTGCTACAAATTCCGCACGATGCGCAAGGACGCGGAAGCCGACACGGGTGCGACCTGGGCTGCCGATGATGATCCGCGGATAACCCGCGTGGGCAAATTTTTGAGGACGTCCCGGCTGGATGAAATTCCGCAGTTGTGGTGTGTGCTGAAGGGCGACATGAGTTTCGTAGGACCGCGTCCGGAGCGGCCGGAATTTGTGGAGTGGCTCACCAAGGACATTCCCTACTACGGCGTACGTCACGTGGTGCGCCCGGGAATCACCGGCTGGGCGCAGGTGCAATACAAGTATGGCAACACGCTGGAAGATGCCCGCGAAAAGCTTCAATATGACCTCTTTTACATCAAGAATGCTTCGGTGGGGCTGGACCTGTTGATCCTTTTCCAGACGATCAAGATCGTCCTGCTGGGGCGGGGTGCAAGATGACGTCGCTGTTCTGGCTGGCGGTGGCCATGGTCGCATACCCCTACATCGGCTATGCGGGCTGGTTATGGGTGCGGGCAACGTTGCGCCCGCGCCCAGTAAAGCGTGCCGCTATTGAGCCGTTGGTGTCAGTGGTGATGGTGGTCCGCAACGAAGAAGCCGTGCTGGCGCGGAAGCTGCGCAACCTGCTGGGATTGGACTATACGGCGACGAACTGTCAGATTGTGGTGGTTTCCGATGGATCGACGGATGGAACGGAATCGATTCTGCGCGAACTCGCCCCCAACCCGCGGGTGCATGTGCTGCTCAACCAGTTGGCCGGCGGTAAGGCGATGGGTCTGAATGCGGCTATGAGCGTCGCGCATGGCGATATTGTCGTGTTCACAGACGCGCGGCAGGAGATCGAACCCGGCGCCATCCGCTTCCTGGTGGAAAACTTTGCAGATTCTGAAGTTGGCGCAGTCAGCGGAGAACTGATGCTGGGAGATCCCGCAAACGGAGAAACCGGACGGGGAATGGGCTTGTACTGGCAGATCGAGAAACGTGTGCGCGAACTGGAGGCGGCCGCAGGGTCCGTTGTAGGCGCCACCGGCGCGCTCTACGCGGTGAGACGGGAACTGATGGTCGAGGTTCCGGCGGAGACGATCCTCGACGATGTATTTATTCCGATGAATGTGGCCAAGCAGCGATTTCGTGTGGTCTTCGACGAGCGGGCCCGAGCGTGGGATCGTCCGGACCTGGGGACCCGCCGCGAGTTTCGCAGAAAGGTGCGAACGTTGACCGGCAACTACCAATTGTTGCAACTGGCGCCCTGGCTGTTGCGAAAAGAGAATCCACTGCGCTTCGAATTCATAAGCCACAAGCTCATCCGGCTGGTGGTTCCCTTTGCGCTGATGGTGTCGCTGGTCGCTTCGTCGTTTCTGTCCGGTCCCTTCTACCGCGCGGTCCTTTGGACCCAGCTGGGGTTCTATGGGTTGAGCTTGTTGGGATGGACTAGGTGCAGTCTTGGTCCAGTGTCACGACTCAGCGACGCAGCATACACGTTCGTAGCCCTGAACATGGCTGCCCTGGTGGCGTTTGCGAACTTCGTGACTGGACGCAAGACGATCTGGATGGAACCGATTCTGCACCGGGAGATAAAAGCCTGATGCGAACACTCTCGATCAAGGCAACAATATCCTCGGGTAGCACAGCAGCGGGGACGTTCGGTGCGTTTCGAGGAGAGGAACTGTGATGGCGGTTGTTGAGAAGGCTGCCCCGAGCGCCCGCTTGCCGCAAGGGTACGCCCCCTTGACACGCGAGCCGCTGGCGGGCGCGTTCTTCTGGCTCAGCGCCTTTTTTGTTGCGTATTGCGCTCGTCCGGAAGACTGGATTCCTGGGCTCGCAAACGTCCCTCTGGCGAAGATTTCGGGAATCTTCGCGCTGCTCGCCCTGTTGATGAGTGCGGGAAGATCGAAACGACGATTGCGCGACCTACCCAGGGAAGCGATTTATTTTTTCGCGATCATCTGTCTGCTCTTCATTTCCGCCGTGGTGAACCCGATTTGGAAGGGCGGTGCGTTTTTCGGCACCTTGGATTTTTCCAAGGCTTTGGTTGCGTGGGTCCTGATTTACCTGGTGATCACCAGCTTGACGCGATTGCGGCGAATCATTTTCATTCAGTCGGCTTCAGTGGCGGTGATCACCCTGGTGTCTGTGCTCAAAGGACGGTCTCATCCCCGGCTAGAAGGTGTGATTGGAGGAATCTATTCCAACCCCAATGACCTGGCATTCGCGATCGTGCTTTCCTTGCCTTTTTGCTTAGCGTTTCTGTTAAGTACACGCAGCATTCCGCGAAAACTCGCATGGGCGACAGCGATGCTGATGATGTGCGGGGCCTTGTTTATGACTGCCTCGCGCGGCGGATTTATCGACCTCGCGATAACCGGTGTGGTTTGCTTGTGGATTTTCGGCGTCAAGGGAAAGCGGATTAGCCTGATTGTGGTTGCCGCGATAGTCGTGCTGGTGGTTGGGGTCGCTGGTGGGGGAAAACTGAAAGATCGTTTCTATGCGGTCTCCGCGAACAATGTGAATAACGATCTTGAAGAGAGCGCCTGGGGCTCATACCAAGAGAGACGCTTGTTAATGACGGAGAGCCTTACGGGAATTGTGCACTATCCCATTGGGATGGGAGTGGGGAACTTCACTGTCTATTCTGGGATGTGGCGTGAGGTTCACGTTTCCTATCTCCAGATCGCGGTCGAGGGCGGGATTGCCAGTCTTGTGCTCTATTTGCTTTTCTTCGCTCGAGGGTTCAGCAATCTCAAGAAGCTGCGTCGAATGCCTATCCGTGATCCCGAGACTAATCTGTTTTCAGGGGCCTTGTACTCGACTCTTGTCGGATTCATCGTGGGGGCGTTCTTTGCGCCCGAGGCATACCAGTACTTCCCTTATTTTGCCGTAGCCTACACTTCGGTATTGTTGGCAATCGCCAAGGAGAGAGAACAATCAGAAGGTCCTGCGGCNGACGTGCCGGNTGCGCCCCAACGAAGGTGGCGAGCGCAGGTCCGAGNCGGCGATCGCACGCCGGTTCGCGGTNGCCCGGATTCCAGAATACCTGCCNCTTTGTTCCGGAACTGGCGATGACGAGCACGACACAAAGGTCGCTTACGCAGCGTGGAGACCATTCATGTGCGGTGTAGCGGGAGTGGTTCACTCGCATCCTGACGCGGCAGTGGATCACGCCACTGTTCATCGGATGTGCGAGGCCATAGTGTATCGGGGTCCCGATGACGAGGGGATCTTCGTGAAGGCCGGCGTCGGACTGG
>JGI12635J15846_10001737_pt1 | contig 18988 bp, 17 predicted proteins | sample BlaSpr_A8_OM2_M2_FD_15846 | JGI IMG/M metagenome (IMG submission 15846) | reverse complement strand
ACGCGACGAAGTCAAGAATTCTGGAGCGGCGACGGATAGCACCCCACGGGAAAGCACTCCTCCCGTCGCACGTCCGCCGTTTCCACCATTAGAAAAGTCCGCGACGCATGAACCTGCCGTCGCGGGAGCTACGGCACCGGCGACGGATAGCACCCCACGGCAAAGCACTCCTCCCGTCGCACGTCCGCCGTCGCCACCATTAGAGAAGTCCACGACGCATGAACCTGCGGTCGCGCCAGCCTCGGGTGAAGAAACGACTGAAGCGCATCGATCGATCGAATCCAAAAGCGAAGCCGCGGCTCCGTCCTCTTCACCTGCCGCACCAGCGGAGTCGCGTGATACGCGGCAGTCGGAGCCGGCAGCTACGAAAGCCAGGCCCGTTCCAAGAACCACCCAGCGTGCAGATGACATCGCGGAGGACTTGTCTGCCGAGCGCCGCGCGGTAATCGAAACACTGGCCCCGAGTGCAGTGGAGCCGGTCGTGCCGGAGCACAGGGCGTGTTCCGAAGCGATGCAAGCCCTCGCCCTATGCAGCGCAGCAACGCCAGAACGGGAAGCGCCATGAGAGTAGCGATCGCGATTCTCTGCCTCTGCGCATGTGCGCCTTTACTCGCGTTGGCCAGGGTCGACTACAAGATCGTGACGGCGCCGGAGCGGGGTACCGACATACAGATAGGCCGCGATCTCCAAAAATGGGTTGCCGATGCTGCCGGCATCCAGTTGGAAGTCTTGCCCTCGAAGGGGTCGGTGGAAAACGTGCAGAGGCTGCGCTACGAGCCGGATGTCAAGTTCGCACTGGTACAATCCGACGTTTATCAGGCGTTTGTCGATCAAGCCGCGGCGGGGAATCAAGACGCGCAACAGATCACCCGCAGGCTCCGGGTCATTCTCCCTCTATATGACGAGGAGATTTATTTTGTCGCCCGCGCTGACTCGCCGCTCCGCTACATACACGAGATCAAAGAAAAAAGGATCAACGTCGGTCCGCTAGGCAGTGGCACCGGTCTTTCGGCGACCATATTGTATCGGCTCATGTTCGGCCAGCGTATTCCCGATGCAAACGTGCGCTACCTATCCAATGAGGAGGCTTTGGTGAAACTCACCAGTGACACTTCACTGGATGTGGTCGTTATCACGGCTGGCCAGCCCGCCAGGCTGTTTGCTGACATGAAGCCGGAAGCCCGGAAATACATCAAGTTGTTGCGTCTCGACCCTAGTGCACCCGAATCGGTCGAGGCCATGCGCAGTTATTTTCCGGCCATCATCCACCCTGCAAGTTATCCCAATTGGCTTAGCGAGAACATCCCGACGTTCACCGTCAAGGCGTATCTGGTGACCTACGATCGCGAGTCGGAAGAGACGAAAACGTATCTGAACCTGTTCGCCCAATCGTTCTGCATCAATTTCAACGCGCTAAGAAACCAAGGCCATCCAAAATGGAAAGAAGTGAAAATGGAACTGCCCGCGCTCGGCAAAGGATGGTCCTACTATGGACCTACAGAACAGGAATTGCGCTCCTGCCTGGCGCGCCAAGCTGCGACCCAGCCCCGACCCGCAGCACCCGCGAGCACCGCGCCACCTCCTGCCGTGACCGCCAAGCAATGCACTCAACAGCAAAGAGTGTTGGGACTCTGTGGGACTTGAAGGCCTGTAGCGCGCGGCAGCGATCGCAGCTCTTCTCATGAGCCGAGATGCCTTCCCAAGGAGGACCCGCAGCCAAGGGGCCGCCGGTGCGGTTCTACGCATGCATTGTCAGCTTGCCTGGCAACTCCTACACTGCACATCAAAACCAATGAGGAGGAAACCATGCGAACAATTATCCGCAACTGCTCCATTTGGGATGGGACAGGCAGCGCGGCCTACACGGGGGATGTTCTTATTGTGGGCAATCGGATTGAGAAGATATTCCGCTCTCGAGGAGATTTGCCCGTCGCCGGTGCGCAAGTCATAGACGCCGGGCGACGGACTCTCATGCCCGGCTTGGTAGAAGGTCATGCTCACTTGTCGTTTGGGGGCGCCGCACGCAACACGGATCTGGGTGATTTACCGCCTGAAGAGCATTTGCTTCTCACCATGCGTAACGCCAAGACAGTGCTCGATCACGGCTTCACCAGCGCCTACAGCGCGGCTTCAGCGAAGCTACGCCTCGACGTGGTCATTCGCAACGAAATTAATGCCGGTCGCTTGCCCGGTCCGCGGCTGCGCGCTGCCAGTCCGGAGATTACAGTGACCGCGGGGCTTGGCGATGAAAACCGCCTGCACATGGCACGCAGCAGCTTTGGTCTCGTTGCCGACGGCACGGCAGAAATTGCCAAGACGGTGCGATTGTGCATACGCGAGGGAGTGGACAACGTCAAAATCAATATCTCAGGTGACGATTTCGTGCCCGCAGCAAAGGGCGGGATGACGGTGATGGGCGAGGATGAAGTGCGTACCGCCGTCGACGTGGCGCACAGTTTCGGCAAGCGCGTGGCATGCCATGCGCGCGCCGCGGAAGCGGTGAAGCGGGCGGTGCGCTGCGGTGTCGACGTGATCTACCACTGCGAGTTTGCCGATGAAGAAGCGCTCGATTTGCTCGAGGCCAACAAAGACCGGGTGTTCGTCGGTCCCGCCATTGGACTCATCTACAATACGCTGCACGAAGCCGCCGCATGGGGCATTAGCCACGAGGCCGCATGCGCCATGGGTATGGACCGTGTCATGGAAAATAGCCAGCGTACCTATGAGCAAATGCGCAATCGCGGTATCCGCGTCGTGGTCGGCGGGGATTACGGTTTCGCCTGGGTGCCTCAAGGGACCAATGCTCGCGATATCGAACATTTTGTAAAGCTATTTGGCTATAGCGCGAATGAAGCGTTGCAATGTGCGACTCGCATCGGCGGACAAATCATGGGCCAGGGCAACGAACTGGGCTTGGTTAAGGAAGGCTATCTGGCCGATTTGCTGCTCGTCGACGGTGATCCCACGAAGGACGTCACGATGCTACAGGACGCCAGCAAGCTGACCATGATCATGAAGGATGGCGCAGTCTACAAAAGCGCACTCGATCCGACGCGCGATGTGGCCGACGCCGCGTGAAGAGGCGTTTCGCCACTGGATTTGTTTTGCCCGTGTTGTAGACCTTGGCCCGATTGACACTGGGCGGAGCGCCCCTTGATAATGACCGCTACTGGTCAGACCACTTTACCAACGTCCCAATGAGTTCTGACCCTTGGTTCAGGGGGCGGTTGGTTATCCGCTACAAGTTTGTCGTCTGCATTCTTCCTGCTGTACATGTCGGGCGATGGGCGACAGGCGTTTACGAATAAAAGCCAGCCGGAGCATCGGCCGCATAGGCTCGTTTCTCAGGAGAAGAAATCGATGAAGCGATTCTCGACCGCAATGATCGCCGTCGCCTCGCTGCTCGCGGCAGCGCGCGCCTTTGCGCAGCCATACCACAAATGGGCAGCCGCGGGCGCCCCAGAGATCGAGAAAAGCTGCTGGCCAATGTGCTGACTTTCGTCGGCTGCTTTCTCGAAACCAGTGCAGCGATGACCATCCTGGTTCCGATTTTGCTGCCCATCGTGCTCAAGCTGGGGATCAGCCCGTTCATTTTGGCCTCATCATGACGCTCAATTTGATGATCGGTTCGTTGCGTCCGCTGCTCGGCAGGGCGTTGTCCGTGCCAGTCGCGAAACCGTCGTTCGAGCGTACCACCCAGGGCGACACTGCCCAGGCTGGTCCCGCTATTCGCCGCATTGACGCAAGCACTGTATGTACCGCAGATTGCGCCTGGGTTGCCGCAGACCCTCGGGTCAATACCAAATAGGCTAGCTGGAGCAGAGTGATGCGCTTGTTCGAACTGCAAGGTATCTCAAAGAATTTCGGCGCTATTCAGGCGCTCAACGGCGTCAATTTGAAGATCGACTCGGGTGAGGTGCTGGGTCTGATGGGCGACAATGGAGCTGGGAAATCGACCATGATCAAAATCATGGCAGGCAATTTCCCACCGTCCAGCGGCGAGATTTGGCTCAAAGGCGAGAAAGTGGCGTTTCAGAACCCGCTCGATGCGCGCAAGAAAGGCATCGAGGTGGTGTATCAGGATCTGGCGCTGTGCGACAACCTAACCGCGGCGGAGAACGTGTTTTTGGGCCGAGAAGCCAAAATCAAGTTCGGGCCGTTCAAGTTCATCCACTACGCCGCCATGTTTCGAGAAGCTGCCCGCCATTTCGCGGAATTGAAGTCAGAGACCCGCCCACGGGACCTGGTCAAGCAAATGTCGGGCGGCCAGCGCCAGGCAGTGGCGATCGCCCGCACCCGCCTCTCGAAGCCCGACATCGTGCTTATGGACGAACCGACCGCGGCCATCAGCGTGCGCCAGGTGGCCGAGGTGCTCGACCTCATCCGGCGCTTGCGCGATCGGGGCGTTGCCGTCATCCTGATCAGTCATCGCATGCCGGACGTATTCGCGGTTTGCGACCATGTTTCAGTGATGCGCCGAGGTAAGGTTGTAGCCGACAAGCCGATTGGCACCACTTCGCCGGAAGAGGTGACCGGACTCATAACCGGGGCGATAGAAAAGGCATAGCAGCGCCCGTTGAACCAGAACAAGGTCAAACCATGAGCATCGCCATCGATGACGTCTCACGCCAGCGCGAATGGGGGCCGTTACGGCAATTGTTGCGTAGTCAGCCGTTCTGGGTAACGGTCGCCTTGGGGTTGATGTGTCTGGTGATGGCGCATGTATCGAACGTGTTTTTCACTGATGACAATTTCTTCAACGTGACCCGGAATTTCGCGTTCATCGGCATCATCGCTCTGGGAATGACCGCGGTCATCATTACCGGCGGCATCGACCTATCGGTCGGATCGGTGGTCGGCATATCCGGCATCGCCACAGGCATGGTACTTAACGCCGGTTACCACTGGTGGTTGGGAATCCTGGCGGGTATTCTGACCGCATTGGCATGTGGGCTGGTCAATGGCCTGTTGATCGCCTATCTCAAGCTCTCTTCCTTCATTGTCACGCTAGGGATGTTCGGTATTGCCCGCAGCCTCGCGCAGGTGCTCTCCCAGAATCATATGATTTACCAGCTCGGGCCAGACGAGAAAATCTTCAATGACGTCGGCGGCGGCGTCCTGTTCGGCGTCGCCCATACTTTCATCGTCTTGCTTGTGCTGATGTTCGTCCTTATTATCGCGTTCCGCTATACGACTTGGGGGCGCTGGGTGTATGCCATTGGTGGAAACGAGCAGGCGGCCCGTTTGACCGGCGTGCCGGTCAATCGAATTAAAGTGTCGGTATACGTGTTGTCCGGGCTGATGTCGGGGATCTCGGCCGTGATGCTGGTGGGTTGGCAGGGCGCGGCAATCAACGCCATGGGTACCGGCTACGAGTTACGCGCGATCGCCTCTTCGGTCATTGGCGGGGCCGATCTGATGGGCGGAGCGGGAGGCGCCTACGGAGCGTTCATCGGCGCCGCTCTTATCGAAGTGATTCGCAACAGTCTGCTGCTGGCCGGGGTGGATGCCAATTGGGAAGGTACGTTTATCGGTCTGTTTATAGTTTTCGCGGTGCTGTTGAGCAAGTTCCGCGGAATGCGATCGGGGTGAATCGACCCCATAACTGGAGGAGGAAGAAGCATGAAGAAGACCGTAATTGCGGCAACGGCCGCGGCAATCTTGGGACTGCCCACGCTCGCCAGCGCGGAGGGCAAACTGGTTTTTGCTCTTGTGCCGAAGAATATGAACAACCCGTTTTTTGACCAGGCGCGGGATGGTTGTAAGAAGGCCGAAAAGGAAAGCGCTGGCAAGATCGAGTGCTTGTATATTGGTCCGGGTGAGCACGGTGGTGGAGACGAGCAGGTGCAGGTGGTGCAGGATCTGATTACCAAAAAGGTCAACGGCATCGCAGTCTCGCCGTCCAATGCTCCGGCGATGGCGAAGGCGCTGGAACGGGCCAAGGCCGCTGGCATCCCGGTGACGACCTGGGACTCCGATTTGCTGGACAAAGACAAGGGCCTGCGCGCCACCTATGTCGGCACCAAGAACTATGACATCGGAGTCAACCTGGCGAAGATCACGATGAAGCTGAAGCCTCAGGGCGGAACGATCTGCATCCAATCGGGCGGCGCGGCGGCGGCCAACCACAATGAACGCATGCAAGGCATCCGCGACACGATCTCGGGCAAGAAGTCCAAGGAACCGCCGGGCGACCGTCTGACTGGCGATAAAGGCTGGACGGAAGTCGAGGGTTGCCCACTGTATACAAACGACGATTTCCCCTTGTCGGTAAAGCAAATGGGTGAAATCCTGGCCAAGTATCCCGACCTCACCGCTTTCGTGCCGACCGGTGGATTCCCGCAGTTCGTGCCTAATGCTTACAAGCAGGTGGTCGATAAGAACATGGAGCGGGTCAAGAGCAAGAAGACAATACTGGTTGTCGCGGATACCTTGCCGATGCAGATGGATCTGCTGAGCGCCGGGTACAGCCATGGCCAAGTCGGCCAGCGCCCGTTCGATATGGGCTACAAGTCAATGTTCATTCTTCAAGACTTGGTCAATAAAAAGAAGGTTGACGATCCAATCTATACCGGCTTGGACGTTTGCGAGCCGGAAACGGCAAAAACCTGCCTGGCGAAGTAACTCCGACGCTGGCGAGGAGACGGCCACCGCGCGTGGCCGTTTTTTTCGGGTGGATGCGTCAACTGCGCCTATCTTCCGCGTTTTGCCGTTATTTCTTCCCCTACCGCTTAAACAATAGCTTCTTCCCGAGCGATCGACTGGCTCACGCGCCCCGGGGATTGAGGCCGCGCTCACTCAGAGTTGACAGAGACTCTGGGCCGTGATATTTCTCAACTCATGCAATCAAACCTCCGTAAGGTGTTTGAAAGCTGTTGACCCGGTTCGAACGCGCTTTCGCGATTTGAACTCGAGCCATCTGAAAAAGGGCAAACCCGTTGAAAAATGGGGGCGCAAAGTTTCCGGTCTAAGGGACAAGGGTCCTATGACAGCGGGATTGCCAGATCGGTGCCTTTGTCGCCCGTGGGTTTTGTGCCACGCGAGTGCGACCCGCCAGATTCCGCAACCCTCCCTTTGACCGGTTAGTACTCTTCCGAGCTTGAAGTGCTCTTGTGCGCAAAGAAGGCGCCGGGCTTGACGCGGAAGCCATTGACCCCAATGCCCGATCGCTGAGCTGACTATCGGGCCAGCCTTTATGGCGAGGTGGAATTATGACGGACCCGGCAGGCAAGAATGTAGTGCGAATGAGCCCGTACGACGCGACGCGGAGGAACCTAAGCCTCGTCTCGGCCGTCAATACGCTCAATGATTGCCGCGATACCGCGGTCTCCCGATTCTCGGCGTGTCTTGCAAAGGCATTGGAGAGTGCTCCGCAACGTCTTTCCGAACTGGGCGAGGACCAACCCATCGGAGAGGCGCGCAACCATTACCTCTTCGCCGCTCGTCAGATAAGTCAAAAAGCACAAGCGCTGGAGGCGGCATTTCGCGCGCAGTTTCTTTCCTCCTATAACGTCAAGGCCAAGCGTGGTCAGGAATCAAAGTCACCGTCCAAGCTGCTCGATTCATTGTCCCTGGAATTGGCACTGGTCGAAGATGAAGAGCTCGAGCAGGGGATTGCCTACAGCGAGGTAGCCGGCAAAATCAAGGAGTGTTCGGTGGTCGAGTTGCGTCACCTCACTCCGCGCTTGGGGCTGCTGCTCGGACAGACCGATATGGACGATGATTCGAACCCCATCGGGCCGAAGGTAATCAGCGGGGCTCTGAAAAGTACCTGCGATGAAGTAATGACCGGCTGGAAAGCCAGGAAGGCGCTGCTAAAGGTGTGCGAGGAGGCTTTTGCTATCGAAGTGCCGGCGGTTTATAAGGATATTAACGCCCACTTGACCGCGAAGCACATCGTTGCGGACACCCGTCCGCGCTATAAGACCACCAAGGCAGCGCACATGGCACCGGGCGGCGCGTCAGCTGCGAGCTATGGGGTAGCAGGCGCAGACGGTCCCGCGCTCGATCCGCAACAGTTCTTCGCCAATTTGCAGCAGCTATTCATGCTGAACAACCGGGGCGGCCCGCAACTATCGATGCAAGCTGCCGACTCGTCTGCGGCAGCGGTCCTTGCCGCAGCACCCTTGGTGCAGCGGGCGCTCGAATCATTGACCCGCTTGCAGCATGGCGATGTCGGCCTCGTGACGGGCGACGGGCGGTCGTTCGCTCCCGGTACCTTGACCGCCGGCGAAGGCAACGTGTTGCGCGAAATTCGCGCAAGCAACATCGGAGCGCATCTCGGTCAGGTCGATGCAATCACCATCGATATTGTTGCGATGCTGTTCGATTACATGTTCGAGGATGCAAAGATCCCGGACGCGATCAAGGCTCTGATGGGCCGGCTGCAAATTCCGGTCCTCAAAGTCGCGATTCTGGATAAGACCTTCTTTTCCTCCAGGTCACATCCGGCGCGGAAGCTTGTCGACCTGCTGGCCTCGGCGTCGATTGGCTGGCAGGGTGGGATGGAGCATGGCGATCGTTTCTACACCAAGGTAGAAGGGATTGTCGAACGTGTGCTGACCGAGTTCGAAAACGACATCAGTGTCTTCCAGGTCCTGATCGAAGATTTGCAGGCGTTTCTTGCAGACGAGGATGTGAAGGCTGCGGAGGGTGAGGCGAGGGTTGCGCAGCTTATCGGACAGCGCGAGCAGGAGGAGATCGGTCGAGTCATCGTACGTGATGAAATCAAGCGCCGGAAAGAGAAGACTACCGTGCCGGCAGTGCGCGGATTCCTCAGCAAGTATTGGCAGCAAGTACTCAATAAGGCCTATGTCGAAGCGGGTGAAGAAGGACCGGCGTGGGCCCAGGCCTTCGTGACCATGGATGAGTTGCTATGGAGTATCGAGCCTAAGCATAGTGCGGAAGAGCGCAAGCTGCTGGTGACGCTACTGCCGACTTTGCTGAAGCGCTTACAAAGCGGCATAGCAACCACTTCCATGAACGACAGCCAGAAGAGCAGCTTCTTTTCTGCGCTAGTGAAATGTCACGCGGCTGCGGTTAAGGCTGGACTGCAGCCCAGAAACCCAGGAGCGCTGGAGGCGTCCGCCGAGCGCACGGCCGCTCCTGTGCTGAATCCCGTGATCGGGCCTGAGGACGATTTGGGTGACGAAGAGAGCGGAGAAGAAACGGAGATGCTTCTCGATCCAAGAGAGATAGCCGATGAACTGGCGAAGACCAGGCTATCCGATGGCATCAGCGATATCGAAGAGATAAAGCTTCGTCACGAATCCTCTGGCTTCTCGGAAGCGCTGAGCGTGGAAGTCGCGCAGGAACTGGCTGAGACGCTACGGCGCGGCACTTGGGTCGAGTTCCATGAGACCGATGGTGTCAGTTTCCGCGCCAAGTTATCGTGGGTTAGTCCTCGGAAGCACATTTATTTGTTCACGAATGTCAGCCTTAGCAAGGCGATTTCCATATCCCCTCAGGCTATGGCGATGAAGCTGGTACGGGGAACGGCCGTCGTCATGGACGATATACCATTGCTCGATCGTGCGGTCGACCACATGCTGGACTCGCTGCAGACCCAGCAATCGTAATCGGGGTGACGCATAGTTGATGGTGCCTCAGCGCTTCAACGCAGGTGGTCGAAACAATCCTTGGCCCCGGCCGACGTAGTGAGCCGCGCCGCGGGGCCTCACTGCGGCGCGCCCGGTGACTCGGTTGATCCGCCTATCGCGCGCCCATTCCGCTTCCGGTACATAAAATTCTTCAAGCCTTGCTCAAGCTCTGCAATAATGCGACCAAAGTCGTGGGAGGATTGTATAGAGGCTCGGAGGCTGTCGTAGGCATCGCTCTACATGCTGATCGCGGGCGTTTATTTTCCTGCCATTGCGGTGAGGAGCATTTTTATTGGCACGGGCTACGCGATCTGGACCCGAATTGGCGCGGTGGGAACCGCCATCCTTGGCATCGTGCTGTTTGCTGAACCGGCGACCCGGCCGCGCCTGGCGTGCATCACGTTAATCTTTGTCGGAATCACCGGCCTCCAGTTGACCCCTCGCAATGGTGGAAGAACTCGCTGATGCGATGCAGATAGATTGATCGACAACGGGGAAAAAAGGAAAAAACCATGAGTCACGCAATTCGTGTCAAGCAGCCCGGCGGGCCGGAGGCAATGCATTGGGAGGCGGTTCAAGTGGGCAAGCCCGAGGCGGGCGAGGTACGCCTGCGCCACACCGCCGTTGGCCTTAACTACATCGACGTCTACCATCGCACCGGCCAGTACCCATTGCCGAGTCCGTTCACTCCCGGCATGGAAGGCGCGGGATTGGTCGAGGAGCTGGGAGCCGGAGTGACCGACTTGAAGCCCGGCGATCGCGTGGCGTATGCCTCTCCCGTTGGAGGTTATGCGGAAGAGCGACTGGTGCCTGCCGATCGTTTAGTCAAGCTGCCTGAGGCCATCAGCGACAAGCAAGCGGCGGCCATGATGCTTCAAGGAATGACGGCGCAATACCTGTTGCGCCGGACCTATCGAGTACAGCGTGGCGATACGGTTCTCGTTCAAGCAGCGGCGGGCGGGGTCGGGCTGATTCTTTGCCAATGGGCGAGCCATCTGGGGGCAACGGTCATCGGTACGGTGAGCAGCGATGAAAAGGCCGCACTCGCCAAAGCCAATGGCTGCCATCACCCGGTGATCTACACGCGCGAAGACTTTCAGGCGCGCGTCGTGGAGCTGACTGGAGGCCGAAAGGTCGCGGTCGTTTACGATTCCGTTGGCAAAGATACCTTCGCTAAATCCCTCGATTGTTTGCGTCCGATCGGCATGATGGTTCTATTCGGACAATCTTCCGGCCCCGTGCCCCCGTTCGATCTCGGGCAGCTTGCGGCCAAGGGTTCGCTCTTCATTACTCGTCCCTCACTGATGACCTACACTGCCAAGCGCGAGGATCTGTTGGCCAGCGCCAATGAACTGTTCGACGTGGTGATGAGTGGCGCGGTAAAGATTAGCATCAACCAAACCTATCCATTGCGCGAGGCAGCTCAGGCACATCGCGATCTGGAAGCCCGAAAGACCACCGGTTCGACAATATTCACCCTATAAGACTGGTCGATTCGATTCGCGATCACGGAGGCAGTGCATGGCGCACATCGAGGTAAGTCGCGCTCACAAGCTGGGAGCCAAGAAGGCCAGGGCGGCCGCAGAGAAAGCGGGCAAGCACTTGGCCGAGGAGTTTGGGATGCAGTATCGCTGGGCCGATGAGCGAGAACTGAAATTCGAGCGCCCAGGGGTGCGGGGACAGCTGGAGTTGGACAAAACGAGTGTGCGCATTGTTGTCTCGCTCGGACTCGTATTGCTGCCGTTCAAGTCGCGCATCGAGCAGGAAATCCGGAACAATCTCGATCATTTGTTCAGCGCAAAAAAGTAGTTCACTCCGGGTTGAACGGCGCCGGGTGCGGCGAAAAGATTTGCTCCATGAGCTGCGTTTCGCGCCGGACGACAATTCCGAGGAACTCCGCTGCGCCACGCATGTGCTTGAAGACGTTGAAGCCGCGGTCGAGAAAGTCTTGCAGCGCGGCTAACCCCGCGAGCTTGGCTGGTTGGCGCATGAGTTTGAGTGAAGTGTAGAGAAGCGGCACGTGCACCAGTCTATCGAGATGCTCCCCTAGCTCGCTGATGAGGGCAATCTGCCGCTCGCGCTCGCGGCGGCGACCGGTATTGCGATAGGACTCGGCATATTGTTCCGCCGTCAGCGTGACGTTCACGGCAAGCTTATCTCCCAATAGTTCCGTGAGTTCCAGATCCAATTCCTCCGATAGAGCCTCGAGTTCCAGTGCTGTGGCCACGACCTGCAATGCCCCCGCCGGCATGATTTTGACCATGGTCGAGAAGATGCGCTCGACGTCCCGATCGCGCTGACTGAAATCCTTGGGGCCGTACAAATCATTGCGAAAAAATTCTGTAGCGGGACCGTATCTTGGATGGGCAAGTAGATCGGCGTAGGTTTCGGAAAGACGCCGCACCTGCCAACGTTTAAGGCCCAGTAAGCGTTCGTGCAATGAAGCATCGTTCAAGCTGAGGGCGCGCGCATTGTGCAAGCGGGTCAAACTGTCACGCAACTGCTGCGCCGCCAATGGCTTATCGGTGGATGGCATTGTGCTTTCATCGATGAAGGTGCAAGCATTCTAGTCCCTGCGCCGAGCTTGCTCCATGGATAGCAAACGCTATACTTATCGCGCTCGCTCTTGTGAGTAGACTCGGCGAGTCTAAAAGCCGGCGCCGTGCGATTTTTTTTAAGGAGGTATCGTGGCAAAGAAACTCAAGCTGAAGATGGGGGCGACGAAATCACCGTCCGAAGACGCGGGAGATTTCGCCGGTCGGCTTGCTGACAGCAAGCTCGGTAAGGTGCTTAAAGATTCTGCGCAAGAGATCTGGTTGGCTGGCTTGGGAGCTTATGCGCGCGCGCAGGATGAAGGTAGCAGGGTATTCGAGACCCTGGTGAAGGCGGGCCAGGAGATCGAGTCGCGCACGCGCAGCGTGGCGGGTGGCACGGTGGAAGCCATGGCAAGCAAGGCGGCGGGAACGTGGAGCAAGCTCGAGCAGGTATTCGAGGATCGCGTTGCTCGGTCGCTGAACCGTCTCGGCGTGCCTAGCGGGAAGGAGATGAAGGAGCTATCTGGCCGCATCGCTGAACTGAACGCAAGCGTGCAACGCCTGGTGAGTGCAGGAACCGCAGCGAGAAAACCATCGACCAAGAAGGCGGTGCCATCCACTGCGGCCAAGAAGCCTGCAGCAAGGAAGACCGGCAAGCCCGCGGGTCGGAAGGCGGCCAAGCCGCCGGCGAAATAATCGATACGACGAATCGCGAATAGGCCACATCATTGCACCGGTGGTCGAGATCAAGACGCCCCGTGTAGGCGGGATGCTCTAGCCCTTGAGTTCATTGACCAAGTCAACAGACTGCTGCATGGCGGTCTCTTGCTTGGTTCCCTTGAGCTTAGCCCAGGCGTCGTATTTGGCGCGGCCGATCAGGTCGGCAAAACCCGGCCGGCTGCCCGAAGCATCCCCTTCCTTCCCTTGCTTAAAGAGCGCATAGAGCTGCAGCAGCGTTTCGTTGTCTGGCCGCTCGGCTAGTGTTTTACTCGCTCCTGCGGCAGCTTCGAATTGAGCTTTTAGATCTGCCATGCTTCCTCCCTAAGTTGGGACCAGGCGCGGTTTCCTTTCTGCGAGGCGTCATTGTATATTGCTTTCTTCGCTGCGGAGTAGAGCGCCGCAGCCGTCCTCCAAGCAAGGCCGGGGGAGCAACGCTATGGCGGACCGCGTAGGGTCTTCTAGCTTCCGCCACCTCCATATTCACCGGTCCGGGAATTCTCAATGTTCGATCGTAGTCGGATGTCGTTCGTCGATACCGCGTGGTTACGCATGGACTGCCCGCACAATCTCATGATGATTACCGGCGTGATGATGTTCGACGGGAAGATGGATTTCTCCCGGTTGAAGCGGATCATCGAGACGCGCTTCCTCAAGTTCGAGCGGTTTCGTCAACGCCCGAAACAGGAGCTCACGGCTGCTTACTGGGAAGCCGACGCAGATTTCGACATCGACCGGCACGTATGTCGCGTAAAGCTACCGGCCAAGGCAGGCAAGGCGGAATTGCAGGCCCTGGCGAGCGCGCTCGCGGCCAAGCCGCTCGATCGCGATCATCCGCTGTGGCAGTTTCAACTGGTCGAGAATTTCGCCAAAGCCAGTGCGCTTATCGTGCGCATTCATCACTGCTATGCCGATGGTATTGCCCTTATCGCCGTCATGCACTCGCTAACCACTGCGACCGCCGATGCGGAAGATCCGGTGGAAAGCGAAGCGCCCGCCGAACCGGGCGAGCCGGAAGGGGAGCTGGCTTTTCTGGACCAGCTAATCGTGCCGGCCGCACATCGGCTCTCTCAAGCCATCAAGGTGGGCGGAGATGTATTGGCAACGTACATCGGCATGTTGGGCAAGCCGGGCAAGGCGGCGGAATTCGCGGCCCAGGGCTACGAGTTGGTGAAGCAAGCGGCGGCGCTCGCCACGATGCCGGACGATTCCGAAACTCGCTTCAAAGGCACGCCCGGTGAAGCGAAGGTCGTCGCCTGGGCTGAGCCCATTTCACTCGAAGAAGTGAAAGCGGTAGGGCGCGTCTTGGATTCTTCGGTGAATGACGTGCTGCTGTCATGTGTGGCGGGCGCGCTGCGCGATTATCTCGAAGGCAAAGGCGATGAGACCAAGGGCATAGAGTTGCGTGCCATGGTGCCGGTGAATCTGCGCCCGATTGAGCAGACGGGCAAGCTCGGTAACCACTTCGGTGTGGTGGCTCTGGAGTTGCCGGTCGGGTTGGCAAATCCGCTCGCTCGCCTCTACGAATTGCGCCGGCGCATGGCCGCCCTCAAGGGTTCGTACCAGGCGATGCTGAGCCTGGGCCTGCTCGCGGCCGTTGGCATGGGGCCGAAGGTGCTGCAGGAAAAAGTTTTGAACCTGATGGCGAGCAAGAGCACAGCGGTCATGACCAACGTGCCTGGCCCGAAAGATAAGCGCTATTTGGCCGGCGTGCGCATCGAACAGCAGATGTTCTGGGTGCCGCAGTCCGGCAACATTGGCATGGGAGTCTCCATTCTTTCGTATGGAGGAGGCGTACAATTCGGCCTCATCACCGACAAGCGATTGGTGCCCGACCCAGAAGCCATTATCGATCGTTTCGCCGAGGAGTTCGATAAGCTGCTGTTGCTCACTTTGATGGAGCCGTGGGACACGTTGCGCGAACCCGAGGAGGTTGAGGAGTCGGTCCACTCGTTGCTCGCAATCAACGCCATCAGAAACCCATTCCTTAGGAGGTAGGTACCCGGCACCACCGGCTACTCGTCTTCGAGTTGCGACTTCGCCAATTCCACATCGAGCCGCTCCATCGCATCGACCGGCTCGCATTCCGAAGCCGCCACGTAAAGCTCCGTCGCCTCGGGCGTTTTCTTGTCGCCGAAGATCATCAGCAATCCGTTGGCGTACTCGATCTTCGCAATAGCAGAATCGGGATGCAGCTTAAGCGCTTTTTTATAGTGCTCGATGCCCGTTTCCTTCTTGGCGCCATAGGTCAGTCCACCTACCATGGCGCCCACCTTGTTGATGATTTCCGCATGATAGGTACCGGAAGCGATGTGTGCCTCGGCGTGGTTCGGTTCTAGTTTCAGCGTTGTGGCCAGGCTTCCCTTGACCTTGCCGCCCAGCCCTTGAGCGAGCGCTTTTGCGATGGAGATACCCTGACTGTAGCGACCCATGGCATAAGCGCGCTGATAGTGCGCGTTAGCGTTCTTCGGATTCGCGGCGCTCGCCTTTTCTGCGCGCTCGATGACTTCCTGGTAGAGCTTGAGCTTGAGCGCCTCGCTGCTCTCCACGTAGTTGGCGTAGATCGACGTCGCTTTATTGGCGACGTTGTGCCCATCAACTCCGGCATTGAGGCCCAATTCGACCGCGCGCTCGAAATCTCCGGCGTGATAGGCGCGCCAAGCTTCCTGAACGGTCTCGCCACCGGGGAAAGGTTCCTGGTCGCCAATATGCAACCGCTGCCAGTTTTTCTTCAGCGCCGCACCGGGGTATTCGTAGGTCTTGGACTTGTACCGGAAGGCTTTCCATTTACCTTTTGCCATGGGGTGGATCTCCTCTGATTTTTATAAGCGCGACGCTTAGCCCGTTTGCCGTGTCTCGTTACAAGTAATCAGCGCGCAACCGCTCAAGCAGCAGTCGCGACTCGCCGACCAGGAACGGCGATATTGCCGACATCACCTGGTACACGCCGCGGCCGATATCGCCGTTCAACACGCCCCGCACGTTTTCGAAACTGAGCCAATAAGTGGCGATCAGTACGACGCTGTTGGCGAGCGTCGTTAGTTCTTCTTCGTTGGCAACCATCTCGCATGCCGCAACGAGCCCGCGAAATATTGTGATGCTCGCCTGCGTCTGCTCGGCTACAAGGCGGCGAAATAGCTCACCCCGCTTGCGATTGCGTGTGAGTAGGTCGTTCAAATCCCGGTAGATAAAACGGTAGCGCCAAATCACCTCGAATACAAGGTGAAGCTGAAACCACAGGTCCTCCACGGTGATTGTTTGCTCGGGGAGCGCCAACGATTCGCGTATTTCCTGAGCGAAGCGCTGGAACAGAGGCTCGCTGATCGCGTCCTTGTTCCTGAAGTGATAGTAAAGGTTGCCGGGACTGATGTTCAGCTCATCGGCAATAAGTGTGGTGGTAATGTGCGGCTCGCCGCGTTCATTGAAGAGGCGCAGCGCGGCTTCGAGGATCCGTTCAGCGGTGCGGCGCTTGGCTTTGGGAGCCGTCATTGAATGGCATCGTTTATGTGATCCTTCGGTGAGGAAGATTATCAAGCAACCGGTGTACCAACAAGCCCGCACCTGCGTCTAGTCTAGCAATTTGGAATTGGCGAGCGGTTTGCGGCGAATCTGCGCCGAGTGGTTCCAGCGCCAAAGACGTGGCGTGCAGAGAGGTTCTGCATGCCGCGCCTCGGTCCGTGTTTCAGTCTTGAAATGTTTGGCTAGGCGCGCGCCGACTTGCGCGGCGCACGAGCTGGTGTTTTGCGATGCGCGAGTGTCTTGACGGTCTCGGTCAGATCTTCAACGCGCCCGGCAAGGATGGACACTTCATCGCTGGTGGGCACGCCCAAGCGCTTCAGCGAACGACACAGGCGCTTCTCGAAAACTTGTTCAAGCTTGCCCATGGTTTCCGATGTCTTGCTGGTGACGATTTCTGCTTGCTTCGTAGCGGCTTGCCTGGCGCGTGCTTCGGTCTCCCGTCCCCGCGTGACCAGCGCGGCAAAGACCCGGGCGCTTTCAGTTCGCGCTATGTTGAGGGCCTTGTTGCCTTCGCTCTGCACAGCGGCGAGGGCGCCGAGGCCTGCGAGCCACACCTGTTGCGCGTTGTTGCGAACGGTCGCCACGATTTGCTGCGCGTCGCGGGATTGCACTGTCCTGAGTTTCTTTTGCACGGTCCGTCTCCTAAATTGTGCCGTTGCGGATTGAAGCTGCTTCGAGAGCCGGGTCGCCTTCGGGCAACCGACGTCTCCCCATGAATGCAGTGTAGGGCGAAAAATTAGAAGGGTCATACTAAAGTCGGCGTGAGTAGCTGCGTGTACTGGCGTTCGCGGACCGTATCTTAATGGGTCAGGGTGGGACATGGCCGCTACCGGACAAACCCAACGACGCAAGGAATGAGAGGTCAGAAAGCGCCGCGCGCAACCTACAGAGGTCGGGACTGTCGCTCCTTGAGGCTTCGTCTGTATCATTGGATCCGCATCCATCACGCTCTCGTTCAGAGCAAGAAAATCTACGAGGAGGAAGGCCATGGATTACTTTGTCACTGGCGCCACGGGATTTATCGGCAGCCGGTTGGTGCAGAAGCTCCTGGCACGGAAGGCGGGCATCGTGCACGTCCTTGTGCGCGACCCCGACAAGCTGGCGCCTCTTTACGGGCGCTTGGGGGCAGACAAGGCGCGCGTGAGTGTCGTGGTCGGCGACCTTGCGCAGCCGAACTTGGGAGTGGCGAAAAAGGATCTGGCCAAGCTGAAGGGCCGGATCAAGCACATGTTTCATCTCGCCGCGCTCTACGACCTCAAGGCATCTGCGCAAGCGCAACAGATCGCCAATGTGGAAGGCACGCGTCATGCGATCGAGTTCGCTGAGGCGATCGAAGCCGGCTGTTTTCATCATGTCAGTTCGATAGCCGCCGCGGGCTTGTACGAGGGCATGTTCCGCGAGGATATGTTCGACGAGGCGGAGGGCTTGGACAATCCTTATTTCCGTACGAAGCACGATTCCGAAGCGCTCGTACGCAACGAATACAGGCGGCCGTGGCGAATCTACCGTCCGGGCGTAGTGGTTGGCGATTCGCAAACCGGTGAGATGGACAAGATCGACGGGCCTTACCATTTCTTCAAGCTGATTCAAAAAATGCGCGAATTGATGCCGCCATGGTTGCCGGCCATCGGCATCGAGGGAGGACGCATGAACATCGTCCCGGTCGATTTCGTGGTGGGGTCCATGGACCACATCGCGCACAAGCGCGGCTTGGACCGTCAGTGCTTTCACCTCACCGACCCGGAACCGAAGCGGGTCGGGGACCTGCTCAACATCTTTGCCAAGGCGGCTCACGCGCCGATCATGTCGGTGCGCATCAACGCGCTGCTATTCAGCTTCATTCCGAATTCCGTAAAGCATATGATGATGGCGTTGACGCCGGTGCGGCGCATTCGCGATCAGTTGATGAAGAACTTGGCGTTGCCGCCCGACATCATGCAGTTCGTCAACTATCCGACCCGTTTCGACTGCCGCGAAACGCTTAAGGTCTTGCAAGGTTCCGGTATTGCCTGTCCGCCGCTCGATAGTTATGCGTGGCGCTTATGGGACTATTGGGAGCGCCATCTCGACCCCGACTTGTTGATCGACCGCACGCTCAAAGGCAAGGTAAAGAACAAGGTGGTCGTCATCACCGGTGGCAGTTCGGGTATCGGCAAGGCGGCCGCCTTCAAGATCGCCGAGGCGGGCGGCAAAGTGGTGATCTGTGGTCGGGATGCGCAGAAGCTGCAAGAAGCGCAGCAAGAGGTCGAAGCGCTGGGCGGCAAGATTTGGACCTATGTCGCCGACATCGCCGATATGCAAGAGGCGGATAGGTTTGTCGCGGCGGTGTTGAAAGACCACGGCACGGTGCACATCCTGATCAACAACGCCGGACGCTCGATTCGCCGTGCGGTTGAAAGCTCGTACGACCGTTTTCACGATTTCGAGCGCACCATGGCAATCAACTATTTCGGTGCGCTGCGCGTCACCATGGGCTTTTTGCCGGCGATGACCAAACAGCGCAAGGGCCATGTCATCAATATTTCATCGATCGGCGTGCTGACCAACGCGCCGCGCTTTTCCGCCTATGTCGCCTCGAAAGCCGCAATGGATTCCTTCTCCCGTTGTGCCGCATCGGAG
>JGI12635J15846_10001735_pt1 | contig 19010 bp, 22 predicted proteins | sample BlaSpr_A8_OM2_M2_FD_15846 | JGI IMG/M metagenome (IMG submission 15846) | reverse complement strand
CCCTACAAACCATGCGCTTACGTTATGCACTTGGCGGAGCAGGCTCGCAACTTGGTTATGTGTGGTGCGCGCAGATGGTGCACGAGTACTTACTTCACGCGGTGGACTGTTAGTTCGAGGAGTTTCTTGGGTGGGTCGGAGGCGATGGTGATTTCGGCGAGTTCGGTCCATTCGCCAAGGGCGTTGATGCGGAGGACGGAGTTTGTTTTATATTGGCCCAAGGAGAAGCCCCAGGTTATTGCGTTGGGCTCGCCGAGGAGCTTGACCTCGCTTTCGAGGAAGCGGCCGTCGTTGAAGGCGCGCATCCGATAGGTTGCGGTTTCGTCGTCGAAGGAGATGATGCCGAGGGCTTGCAGAACTTGCTGGCCGTCGGATTTGGAGCGGCCGACACCTTCGATGAGCAGGAGCAGGCCGTCGAGTTTGTATTGCGCGTCTTCTGTTTGATTCAGGTCGAGCCACTGGCCGGGACCGCGGAGCAGGCGCGCTTCACCGCTCCATTTGCCGATCAAGAACGCGAGCCTTTGCATGGCGGCGCGCTGTGCGTTGAGATCGGGGATGCGCGGAGTCTGCGCCATATTCGAAATAATTTAACACTTCTGCAGCGGATGCTCGAAGGGGCTCTAGGAAGCTCCGATTTTTACGGCCACCTGGTAACGATGGTAATTCGTGTAGTGGTGTTGGTTGCGGAACTTTTCGTTGCCGACTTCGATGAAGACGGTCACGTCGTTGGGCAGCCAAAGAGGGGCGGGCGCGTTTTGAATTTGCACTTGGGAGAAATCGATGTCAGTTGTGACCTGGCGCAATTGAAGCTCCTTGCTTTGGTATAGAAGGTCGCTGCGCATTCGAAGAATCTGGAAATTGCTTTCGTCGATCCAGAGAATTCCTTGCGTCCTGAGGCTGACTTCCTTTCCGCCGGTTCCGGTCATAACGGTTGCAAAGTTATCGTCGTCAGGGTTCTGAGCGAAGGCCAGGACATAGGTCTCGCGTGAACCGAGCATTTCGGCGCCCAGGTAGCGGTACCGCGTTTGAGATTGCGACTGCGCGATTGTCGAAAACTGAATGGAACTTAAGGCGTGGCCGGCCGTGACCAAGAATCCCTGCGCGAGTCCGATAGGGCCCAAGCGGTTGCCTTGGTCATCCATGCGATATTCGGCGCTGGAACCCCACGAGTAACCGTGATGAAGAATCAGATAGTTGTCTTGCACGTGGCGCTTCGCTTTCACTTTTCCATCGGGCTTGAGCTTTTCCTGAGTCAGATCTTCGCGGGCGATCATGTCGCTGATGTTGTTGCTGAAGTCGTCGACGGTACGGCCGGTGTTTTTCAGGATCATCGGCAGTTGGTTCGGATCTGCCGCGGGCTGGAGGTCTTTTAGTTCGGGGATCTGTTTGATCAGGCGATCGAGCGGCATATCCGCGTAAGTTGTGGCTTCTGCGGTCAAATTCTTGATTGTGTTTTCGGATACATCGCTGCCGTCGAGGGCCGGCACTTGTGGATCCGTGGGAGTTGCTGTGTCGGGTTGCTGGGCCGCAATGCGAGGCGCGGATAACACGACCGCGAGAAGAAAAAGGGTGAGACGCGAGGGGATGTGCATGCGCGTGTCCTTGTGCGCAACTTGCGGACGGGTAGAGTTTAGCGCGAGTGAGGGCGCGAGGTGAGGATGGAATTCTGCTTTTGCGAAGTCGGATTGTTCTATGCGGCGGACAGGATCTTGTGGAGGCGGACCGCTGTTTGAAGCAGCCTGGCGTCTTGGCCGTTTTCTGCGGTGAGTTGTAGGCCGAGGGGCAATCCGCTTGGGACTGGGAGAGGGATGGAGATGGCGGGCGTGCCCAAGGCGGTCCATGGGCGGTTCATTTTGGGATCGCCGGTCGATGAGAGGCCTAGCGGTGCTGGTCCTGTGGCGGCGGGGACCAAGATGACGGGTGTGAGCTTGTAGATTTCAGCCATTTGGGTCTTGCCCTGAGTGATGGATCGTTTGGCTTCTTCGTAGCGCGCGTCGGGAATTTCGAGGCCTTCGCGAACCAAGTCGGCGAGGGTCTCGAGTTGGGCGCCGTACTGGGTGTAACGCTTTTTGTGGAATCGAGCGCCCTCGTAGAACATCACGGTTCTGGCGGCATCCGCGACGCGTGAAAGGATCGCGGCTATCTCGATCGATTTGATGGACACACCGGCATTTCGCAACGTGGAGAGGGCATTGGAGAAGGCTGCCTGCATTACAGGTTCTGCGTCGGGGACGGATTCGGGGGCGCCGAGGACGAGGTTTTCTGGGTGGCCCGTCGGATGCCCCAAGGCTTGCCAGAGCAGGAGCATATCGGCGGGGGTGTGCGTGAAGAAGCCGAGGGTGTCGAGGCTTTTTGACAGGGGAAAAACGCCATCCATCGGCAGCAAACCGTAGGTGGCTTTGAATCCGGTGATGCCGCAGTAGGAAGCGGGACGCAGGATCGAGCCGACTGTCTGTTCTCCGATCGTGAATGGAACCATTCCCGCGGCGACTGCGGCGGCCGATCCGCTGGAGCTTCCGCCGGGCGTGTGTGCCAAGTCTCTGGGGTTGCGCGTTGGACCGGGTGTGAAATATGCGAAGGCGGTGGTTACGGTTTTTCCCAGCAAGATTGCTCCGCGGTGGCGCAAGTCGCGGATGATCGAGGCGTCGGTCGTGCCGATGCGTCCTTTGTAGATTGAAGAACCGTATTCGGTTGCCAGGCCACGAGTTTCGATAATGTCTTTTGCCCCGAAAGGGATGCCGGCGAGCTTTCCGTTGCCGGTTGGTTTCTGCGGAGAGACTTGAACCCAGGCGTGGATCGAGGGGTCCATTTCTCGAATGCGATTGAGGCATTGTTGAAGAGCGGCCTCACGTTCGCTGCGGGAGGCGTTCAACCACTGAGTGAGTGTTTCGAGACGGGGTGTTTGGGCGATGCCAGTTCTGGCGGCGATGGCGCCAGCGATGCCGCCGATGAGCAAAGTGCGCCGACTCATGTGGTTGTTGAAACTGGGCACGGCGCGCACGGTAGCAGGCGACATCGGCAGTATCAAGTCGAATTGAGGCAAATTGGGCTGATGTCGATGCGTCGGTGAAATGCGTTGCGACGGAGGGATTCTGCTAGAGTCTGGGGCGCGTTTGGCTTTTGCGAGGGACGATGGAAAACATTGGGCGGAAGATTTTTGCGTTGGGATTGGGCGCGGTGGCTTTGATTGCGATGGTGGCGGGTGGCGCGGCGTTTGGGCAGAGCGCTGGCGTCAGCGCGGAGCAGAGCAAGAAGGTGGATGAGATTTTTGCTAAGTGGGATCGGACGGATTCGCCGGGGTGCGCGCTGTCGGTGATGCAGGGCGGAAAGATTCTTTACAAGCGGGCTTATGGGATGGCGAATCTGGACTACGACGTGATTTTGACGACGGATACGCCGTTTCATGTGGCGTCGATTTCGAAGCAGTTTACGGCGGCGTCGATCGTGTTGCTGGAGCAGGATGGGAAGCTGTCGTTCGATGACGAGGTGAGGAAATATATTCCGGAGCTGCCGGATTTTGGCGCGAAGATCACGATTCGAAATTTGCTGCATCACACGAGCGGATTGCGGGATCAGTGGGATTTGCTGGAGCTGGCGGGTTGGCGGTATTCGCTGGATTTAATCACGAATGAGGATGTGATGTCGGTGGTGGTGCGGCAGAAGGCGCTGAATTTCCCGCCGGGGAGCGAGTACAGCTACTCGAATACCGGATTTACATTGCTGGGCGAGATCGTGAAGCGGGTGAGCGGGAAGTCGCTGAGAGAGTTTACGACGGAGCGGATTTTTGTGCCGCTAGGTATGACGAAGACGCATTTTCGCGACGACCATGCGGAGGTCATCAAGCATCAGGCGTATGGATATTCGCACGACAAGGGGCGCTGGGAATTGAGCGTGACGAATTTCGATACCGTGGGAGCGACGAGTTTGTTTACGACGGTGGAGGATCTGGCGCTGTGGGACGAGAATTTTTATACGCAGAAAGTGGGCGGGCCGAAATTTACGGAGACGATGTTGACGCATGACCCGTTGACGAACGGCGAGAAGAATTCGTATGCGTTCGGGTTGGTGGCGGAAAAGTATCGTGGGCTGGACGCAGTGGATCACAGCGGAGCGGATGCGGGATATCGCTCGGACATATTGCGATTTCCGGCGCAGCATTTTTCGGTGGCGTGCCTGTGCAATGCGGGGGATTCGGGGCCGAGCAATCTGACGCAGAAAGTGACGGATGTGTTGTTGGCGGCGGAATTGAAAGAGCCGGAGGCGGCGGCGAAGGCGAAAGCGGCGTTTATTACTCCGCAACAAGACCAGCTCAGCGCGAAGGCGGGGTTTTATTTCGAAGAGAAATCGCGCTTGTTGCGGAAGTTAGTTGTGAAGGATGGTGCGCTGGGATGGGATGTCGGAGATGAGGTGATTCCGCTGCATGCGATGACGAATGACAAATTTCAGATTGGGGAGTATCCGGCGGAGATGGATTTTTCAGCGGGGAAGGGCGGATTGCTCTCGATGCAGATGGGGACGCCGGGGGAGAAGATGAGGCAGTTCGAGCAATTGGCGGCGTTTACCTTGCCGGATAAGCAGCGCGCGGAGTATGTGGGAAATTATCGGAGCGCGGAGATTGATCCGGTGTACCGGATTGTGGAGGAAAACGGGAAATTGGTGCTGAAGAGGCTGAAGCATGATCCGGTGGCGTTGACGGCGGTGGCGCCGGATTTGTTTCAGGCGGAGATTGGCGCGATTCAGTTTCAGAGAGATGCGAAGAAGAATTTGGTGGGGATGAAAATTTCAACGGGACGGATTCGGGATTTGGAGTTTGCGAAGGAGAAGTGAGGTCCGAGCCGTCAGCCGGATTTCTTTGGGAGTTTGGGTTCGGCTTTGGATTGGTCTTCGACGATGAAGCCTAGGCTGGAGATGAAGTCTTTGATTTGTTGTTCCGAGATTTGCTCTGGGTCGAAGCCGATGGTGGCTACACCTTCTGGGTAGGTGGAGCAGCTGGAGGCGATTCCCTTTTGTTTGGCGAGCATGGTGTCGAGGCCGGTGGCGCAGGTGATGCAGCTGAAGCCGCGGACGTGGTAGGTGACGATTTTCTTGGGTGTGGCGGCGATGGCTTCGAGAGGAGTCAGGGCGCCGGTGGTGGCGATCGTCATTACTTGGAAAAATTTTCGGCGAAGCATTTGATTTTCTCCTTCAGCTGCAAATCTTCAACCTTACTGAGCTAGAGATATACCGGGCTCGTAGCGCCACGGCGTTTGGATGCTGGCTTTGTCGGAAAAACGAGTGTCGGTGTATTCGGAGAATTCGAGTTTTTTGTCGAGGACGCCGGTTTCGATCATGAGGTCGCGGACCATGTCGAAGTCGTCTTTGCGCGGGGCGAGCGGGCTGTAAGTGACGCGGTCCATCGGTTTGGTGAGCGCCCAACGGAGCAGCGCGGGTTTCTGGTTGTAGTAGAAGCGGCCGACGAAATCGGCGGCGTCTTCGCGATGAGGTTTGCTGGTGTCGAGCCAGAGGCCGGAGCGGGCAATGCCGTCCACGAGGGTCTGGACGACTTCGGGGCGAGTGTCGATGAGGTCCTGGCGGACGACGAGAATGCAGGACATGTAGTCGGGCCAGTATTCGCGCGCCTGGAAGAGAATGCGGCCGAAGCCCGCCATTTCTGCTTGCGAAGGAAACGGCTCGCCCATCACGAAAGAGTCGATCGCTTTGGCGTTGAGAGCGCCGGCGACGTCGGGGGGCGCCATCTCGATCATTTTGATTTCGCTGGGCTTGATGCCGTAGGCCTTCATTGCGCGGAAGACCAGGAGGCGCTCGTCGGAGAATCGGCTTGGGATGGCGACGTTGTGGCCGCGCATGTCGGCGAATGTTTTGATTGGGCCGTCCTTTCGAACAACGAAAGCACTGCCGTAACGATGGCCTAAATAAACGACTTTGATGGGAACACCTTGCGCTTTGAGGGCCAACGCCAAGGGCGCAACGATGAAAGCGGCCTGAATACGATTTGAAATGAGGGCTTCTTTGATTTCGGGGAAGCCCTGAAACATGCGGGGGAGATATTCTTCGCCGGAAGTAGAAAATTTTGAGATGTAGTCGGTCACGGGGCACGTGAGCTGGCAGGTGACCGGCAAGTAGGCGACGGTGATTTTGCGTTTCTCGATAGGGCGATAGTCGTTGAGAACGGCGCCCCAATTTACGTTGAGGTAGGCATGGGCGCCGGAAATCAGGACGAGCCATCCGACGGCGAACAACGCGATTTTGGATTTCAGGCTCATGAACGGAACCCCCAGCGGACGGAACGGATCTTTTCAATCTGGCGGAAGAGCAGGTCGAGCCCGAGGCCGATGACGCCGATGATCAGCATGGCCGCGACGACGAGATCGTAACGCTTGCCGGAATTGCGCGAATCGATGACGAGATAGCCGAGGCCGGAATCGACGGCGATCATTTCTCCGGCGACGACGACGAGCCACGCTATGCCGAGCGCGATGCGCAGGCCGATGAGAATTTGCGGGAGCGCGGCGGGAAAGACGACTCTCGCCAGGATCTGCGGTGATGACAGGCCGAAATTGCGGCCGGCGCGGCGGTAGATCGATGGCACCCGGGATACGCCGCTGGCACATGCAACGACGATGGGAAAGAAGGCGCCGAGAAAGACAAGGAAGGTAGCGGGTTTGTCTCCGATGCCGAAGAAGATGATGGCGACGGGGATCCACGCGATGGGGCTGATGGGACGCAGGATTTGGAGGACGGGATTGAATATTTGATTTAAGGACGGAAACCAGCCGAGGGCGAGGCCGAATGGGATTCCAATGATTGCGGCGAGGCCGAAACCGATGGCGACGCGGCGGAGCGAGTCGATGATGTCGGCCCAGAGAACGTGTTTGTGGGCGAGTTCGACTAAGCCCTTTTCGACGCTGAGAGGCGAGGGGAAGACTTTCGTGGCTGTCCAGATGACGGAATAGTGCCAAATCGCCAGCAACAGAGCGGCGGCGAGGATCGGCCAGAAGAATTTCTCCCAGGTCGCGGGTTTTGCGAGTGAGTTCATGCGGAGTAGGCCAATCCGATTTTTTGAGCGAGCTGATCGCGAAGTTCGAGATAGCGTGGCGAGCTGAGATTTCGCGGATGTTCGATGTCGATGGTGAGGATGTCCTGAATCTTCGCAGGGCGCGAGCTCAGGACGACGACGCGATCGGCGAGTTGAACGGCTTCGTCGATGTCGTGGGTGACGAAGATGATCGTGCGGCGCTCGGTTTGCCAGATGCGGAGAAGTTCGCCGCGCATGATGAAGCGGGTGACGGAGTCGAGCGCACCGAAGGGCTCGTCGAGATAGAGGATGTCGGGATTGACGGCAAGAGCGCGAGCGACCTGGAGGCGTTGCTTCATGCCGCCGGAAAGGTCGGAGGGATAAGAATGCTCGAAGCCCTGCAGGCGGACGAGTTGGACGTAATGCGCAATGCGTTGCTTGCGTTCGGCGTCCGAGAGGTTCGACAAACCGAATCCGATGTTGCCCTCAACCGTGAGCCACGGGAAAACGCCGCGCTCCTGAAAAACCAGGATGCGGCGAGGGTCCGGGCCGTGGACGGTTTCACCGTCGATCGCCACCGAACCGCTGGTCGGAGAAAGAAAGCCGCCCATCACGTTGAGCAGCGTCGATTTGCCGCATCCGGAAGGGCCAACCAGGCAGATGAATTCGCCGTTGCGAACATCGAGACTGATGTCTTCGAGGACCGAGATGCTGTTCCCGTCGCGTTCGAACGACTTGCGTACATGATCCATTCGCAACTTCACACCGGCGGATGGAGGCGAAGCTTGCGTGGACATTCTCAGTTCTCCGGAAAACCCCAGCGAAATGACTTCACTTGTTCCAATGAGCGCATTGCTAAATCCAAAAGCAAGCCAATCAGTCCGATGACGACCATACCAGCGACGACGAGGTCATAGCGATTGCCGGCGTTGCGCGCGTCGACGATCAGGAAGCCGAGTCCCGAGTTCACTGCGATCATCTCCGCCGCCACGACGACCAGCCAGGCGATACCCAAAGTGATGCGCAGGCCGACGATCAACTGAGGCGCGACGGCGGGGTATAAAACGCGATAGATGAAGGCGGGGGTGCTCAATCCGAAGTTTCGACCCACGTTGATGTAAACGTCGGGAATGTTGTGAACCGCGCTCATGGCGGTGAGCAGCAGAGAAAAGAAGCAGCCGACGAAGATCAGGAAAATCGCGGAGAGGTCGCCGACTCCAAACCAGAGAATGGCGATCGGAATCCACGCCAGGGGCGAAATCGGACGAAAAATTTGGACGAGCGGATTGAACGCCATTTCTGCGCGCCGATACCAGCCAATCGCTAGCCCGAGTGGGATGGCGATCACAGCGGCCAGGAGAAAGCCCCACGTCACGCGGAACAGGGAGGCAACGACGTACTTCAGCAGCAATCCGTGCTGCAAAAGGTCGCCGATGCCGCGGAGCGTTTGCCACGGCCCGGGCAAAAGCTGGCCGGGATGGCTGCTGATGGCGATCTGCCAGATGACGAGCAGAACCAGGATGAACGCGACCGGTCTGAGCCGCACGAGCAAGTTCAAAAACCACCGCCTAGATGGTGTTTCTGCCCTTGCGATGTTGCATCGGATCCGTCAAAGACCATTCGCGCACGGAGTTGCAGGGAGAGCCGCGCACAGAAACCCATGCTGGGGGAATATCATCGGCGGTCGGACAGCCTCAATAGTACAAAATGATTATGCGTGGCTTAGACGGCTTTTTCGGGCGATAACCTATTCCAAGTTTCGAGAGGTATAGCAGATGAGTGAAGATGCAGCGCGCGGAAGGCCGGCGTGGCTTGGCTTGGTTATGTTTGGCATCTTCGCTCTACTTGCGCTTTCGGGGCTGGGCACGATCTTTGTGGGAGTCGGCACGGCAGTACAGGCGTGGGAAGAACACGCACAAGAAGATTGGCCAGTGGTGACGGCGCGTGTTGAGAAATGCTACCTGCGACAGTCGAGCACGCGCAAGCGCGACAGGTATTACATTTCTTGCCGATTCAACTACCAGATCGGATTCGAGCAGAACGAGGCGAACATTTATTCGGCGCGTGTCCAATGGCCGTTCACCGGGCCGATGCAAGAGTGGATCGACGCGCATCCGGCGGGCTCGCCGATCGAAGTGCGCTACGATCCGGCGAATCACAAGAATATTGTGCTCATGCCGCCTTATATGCCTGGCAAAGGACCGCATACGGCGAACAATGTGAAGCTACTGATGGTGTGTGCCGGGAGCTTTGTGGTGCTGATTTTGATCACGCGCGTGATGTGGCCGCGAGTCGTTCCGGCCCGAACGTCGTAGCAGAGCGATTGAGTGGTTGAGCGAAGAATCAGGCTGGAGGGTGGACGCAGTTCGTGACGTTGCCCCAGGCGCGGAGCGGAACGAGTTTTTCGTCGTTCTCCTTCCAGTGCAAGAGCTCGGCAACTGCCAGTAGCAGCGTTTTCTTCGAGAACGGCTTGGGCAGCATGTGCGCGCCGGTTTGCGAGCCGACGCCGCCGAAGTTGGCTGCAGTGCCGTATCCAGACATGAAGACGACGGTGATCTTGGGGAAGAGGAAGCGCAGGTAGTCGCCGAGCTGATCGCCATTGACGCCGGGGAGCACGACATCGGTGAGCAGAAGGTCTATCGGCTTGTCCTGGTGGGCCGCGATGATCGATGCTTCGGAGGCGGAGCGCGCTTCGAGGACTTTGTAGCCGCTGCTCTGCAGGAACGTGCTGATGACGCTGCGGAAGGGATCGTTGTCATCGACCAGCAAGATGGTTGCTGTTCCCGTGGGGCCGGCGGGTGCGTTTGGCTGTTTCAGGTCTGGGAGGTACATGGGCGTTCCTCGCGACGAGCTTGGCGGGGACTTTGGCTTCCCTGCTCGTTACATATGAGTGGCGAGGTGGGGATTTGATAGCGGTACCATCGTACGGAGACGCGNTCGGGATTGTTCGCTTTTACTTCGCCATGGCTGGGGTGCTGTAGCCCTCGGGAGACCGCACAGTGAAAAGGACGGAGTTTAGGCGGACTGGGCTCGCTCCAGAAGGCGCCTGCCTAGCTGGGCGAGTTCGGCCGCGAGACTCTCGTAGCGCTGGCCCGAGAGCCAAGCGGCGTTGATTTCCGTTTTCAGCAGAATCGACGTGGCTACGTCGGCGCTGCATTCCAGACAATATATTTCGGTCATTCCGGGGAGTTCCACCAGGTCCGTTCGGTGACCGCAAACGCTACACTGCACAGCTGGATCCGCTTCACTTCCCTTTGGGCCGCAAGACATTTTCGTTCTCCTAAGACCAGAGCTAAGCGACTTCGCGTTCGGATTGACGCGCGCGCTGCTGTGGACTTCGGGAGACGACCATGTAAGGCCGGGATGCTGCGATGTCGATGGCAGCTTTTTGGGGATTTTTCTGGAGGGAGGGCCTTCGCGGGCGGCGACGATATTTCTCGCCGAAGGTCCATTGGAAGAAAGCGTAGATCAAGAAATCACACGCTAGAACACAGACAGTAAGGAATATGTTGAGCGACATGACAAGACAGATCATGCCCTTCGGGTCGTGGGGAAGTCCTGAGCAATTCGTGAGCGATTTATAAGGATGATTTGGCAGGNACTCCGAGGCTCGTTCGGACTTTTGCAGAAGCAATCATGACACTGGGCAGGCAGAGTTTAGGGGCGCGACCTAGGCGCCCCTCGTTTGCGTTGTGCGATCGCGACGATTAGTGAGAGGGCTTGGTCTTTAGTTCGACCAGAACCGCGTCCACGGGTTTGTCGCCGACGTTTTCAGGGAGGTGGAGGCCGGCGGGAGTCCACTGCGAATCGCCAGCTTTACCGTCCGATACCACCGACTTGCCGTCGGGCGTAGTCATCTTCACGTGAGTATTGTTCTCATAGACCACAACGGAGTTGGGATGAAAATGCATCACGGATTTTTCGCCAGGGCCGTAGTGAATTCTGAGGACGCGGACCTGATCGTTTTCGAAAATCACCTTGTAGTGCTGCGGATCGACTTTAACGGGATCCTGGGCCATGGCGACGGAAGCGGCGAGACACACACCCACCAACAGAAGCAAGGAACGAAGCATTTGGTTTCTCCTTTTTGAAAAGACGGATGGGGCCGACCAGATGGGCGCGACAGTAATCCTGCAGTATTAATGTGTCAACGAGTTCTTGTGGCGATGCGAGCGCGGTGGAAGTCGCGTTGGGCGGCTTCGCGCGCGCCTGTTAGGCGTAGCAACGCTAGTGATTGGTTCGAGCCGCGAGGAGTTTTGTGGCGTTGGCGTTGTAGACGTGATTCAGGACGTCGTCGCTGAGGCCGAAACCGTTGAGCGCCCAGTGGTAACCGAACTGATCGAATTCGTAGAAATGTTCGTCGTTGGATTCGAGGATGCGAAAAGTGATGCGATACATGGATTTGTCGTAGCCCATGTCGGTGCCGTAGACGAGGCGGTCGGCATATTTCTCGTAAAACTTTGAGGCGAAGCGCGGGATGGGTCCGGTCTCGGCGTAACGGGCGGAAATGTCGGCGTAGAGATTGGGGTTGCGGTCGAACATTTCGCCGAGATGCGTGAGGTCATAGTCGAGGTTCATGAAGTGGCACGCGATGAAGGTAGTGCTGCGGTGCTTGCCGAGCGTGCGATCGAAAATGTCGACCATGCCGGGCAGTTTCACGATGTTTGGTTTGTTGTCGAGCCGCCACTCCCATGCGTTCATCAGGCCGTCGTTGGTGGCGTCCATTTTCTGATACATCCAGATGGGGTCGGCGACGTGAAGGCTGATGGGCATGCCGAGTTCGCCGCAGCGTTGCCAGATCGCGTCCATGCGCGCGTCGTCGGGGTGCATGCCGGGTGCTAGGGATTTGCCGGAGTGCAGTCCTTCGCCCTTGTCGTGGATCTCGCCGACGCCCCGGGCGCCGAGTTGGTGGCAGCGCTCCAGTTCTTTGACGGCGGCGGGGCCGAAGCCGGGCTTGTTGTAGCCGGAGAGATCGAGGCCGCACCAGACTTCGAAGCGATCGGGATGTTTCGAGTATTTGCGGTAGATCTCGTCGAATTCGGGGCCGGTGGTCATGGTGAGGATCATTGTTTTCTGGATGCCGACCTCGTCCATGTTTTTGAGCCATTCATCGATTTGCTGCGGCGTCTTCGCATAGGGATGCGAGTGCATGTCGATGATGGGGTGTTTGGCTTTGTCGATTTGTGTGACGGGAATTTTGTAGATGGATTTGGGGCGGTAGTCTTTGAGCAGGATGGTGTTGGGAGATGGTTCTTTCGATTGAGTTGCGGCGGTAGCAGGGTGCGCGGCCTTTGTGTCCTGGTTTTGCATCGCGAGCGGGCTTGCGGCTGATCGCGCAGCGACGGATGCTGGAAATGCCGCAGAGAGGCCGAGCATGTTTGCCCATTTGAGGAATCGTCTGCGGTTCAGCTCATTTTCAATTCGCATGTCGTGGACCTTGCCGCCGATCAGCATCTGATCGAGAGATTTTGCACCTTTTTCGGCGGCCACATCTTACGCGAGGAAATCCTGAAACACAGATTTTTGTTTGTTGTGCGCAGAAATCTTTCTGAGATGACTGCGCGCGACGAACTGCGAGTTAGTTGCCACTACTTTTGGCTGGCGATTTCGCCAGTGCTTGCAACAACTCCGAGCGCGTTTTTGCGATGTCGATGCGGGCTTGATTTGACTTTTGCGGATTTGGAATCATCTGCAGTTCCACTTCTGGCAAGGCGGTACGTTTTACCTCCAGACCTTCCAAGCTGACGTTTGATTTCTCCGGCGATTCTTTCAAAGCGGACTGAACTGCGCGCATGTAGGCTTCGAAGTCGTGGATTTCTTGCGCCGTCGGAGGCAAGCCCTTTTCTGGCGCGGTGCTTCCCATCGCTTGTTGATAGAGTCCGCGAGGATCGGAGGCGGATTGGAGTTCATGAAGAAAGTGGTCGAGAGTCACAGTTTCGAGTTCCCACGCGGCGCTCCAGTCGAAAGCGTCTGCGGGTAGTGCGCGAATTGCGGCGGTCACCTGTTGGCGCTCTGCGACGGTCAACTGTCCATTTGCAGATGCGAGGGTGAGAGTTCGCAAATTGGGGAGCAGCGCATTTTTCGCCATCAAAGCGAAGATAAGCGAGCCGCCGTGAGCGAGATCTTGTGAAAAGCGCACGCCCGCGAGCCACGTGTCGGTCGCAGACTGAGTGTTACCGCCGGCGAGTTGGCGCATGCCTTCGAGCGTGTTCAAGCGCGACAAGGCGAGTGCCCGCGGGGCATATGCGATCGAAGCATTCGTTCCCTGCTTGTATTCGAGACCCCAGTCACAGTCGGGCATCTTGGTCGCGCGCTGCATAATGTCGATAGCGAACGTATTCGCGTCGAGAATTGGGGCGATCTTTTTTTCATCCCATAACGCTTGGGCCGAGAGTGTTTTTTCGAGGAGTTCCTGCGTGGGTTTGTCGGCCGGGAGGTCTTTCATCTCGGAGAAAGCGATCCAATAGCGAAGGGCGGCGTTCTTTGTCTCGGGCGGGTATTGGAGCTGCGCATTCGCGCGGATCGCGAATGCGAGCGTGAGAGTTACAACGATCAATAGTTTGATTTTCATCTGTGTTCTCCTTCGGTTCTTATTGCTTAGCCAAGACTCGCAGAGCGCTATGTTCGGTACTCATTGGGGGAAATTGCGATTGGGTTTTGTCGGTTATGAATTCGTCGAAGGCTTGGCGGTCGTCGAGTGCCAGCTTTGTCAAAGCCATCGTGGTCAACTCGACGCGCCTCCCATCGTTGCTCCCGCTCAACGCGTCCGCATCGCTGAAAGGCCGCGAAACGGATTGCTCGTTCGCGCCCTCCCGGCCACTGGACAGCACAATGATTACGAGAGCGACAGCGGCTAGACACGCCACGGCGCATGCCGCCAGAGCAGATCGACTGTTGGCTCCCGCGGTGTGCTTCTTGGTGCGAACCGGCAACGGTTCCGGATCGACCGGGCGAAAGTTCTTCAGATATTTCTCAAATTGCTCATCGTTCGGCTCAGGCATTCGAATTCTCCTTCACCAGCATCGCTTCGCGCAGCTTTGTGAGCGCGTAGCGGTAGCGCGATGCCGCGGTGTTCGCGCTGATGCTCAAGATTTCCGCGACTTGCGAAAACGTCAGTTCCCCCCAGATGTGAAGAACGACGACTTGGCGCTGGTCATCGGGCAACGATTGGAGGGCGCGGCGAAGATTCTCTTCCGCGGCGTGGTCACGGTCTGGCGGCGTGAACCACAATCGATCGGCGTCGATGGGAACGTGGCGCTGTCGAGATTTCTGGTCGTTGAGAAGTGCATTGCGGACGCTCGCGAAAAGATATGCCTTCGGATCGAGGGCACTCTTGAGTCTGTCTGTCTCGATAAGTTTGAGGAAGACTTGATGCACGGCGTCCTGTGCGCGACTGGATTCGCCACAGATGCTGATGGCGAAAAGAAGCAAGGGTCCGCCGTACTGACGATACAAGCCTTCGATATGAGGCAAGCTCTGGTCGGTTGGGGGCACTTGTCTTCTCTGAGATAAGACAACTGAAAAGGCGGGATTTGTCTACGAGGTGTTGGCGAGTGGTTGAGGTCCTTAGGGCTTCGTTGCGGAAGCCCTAAGGACCACGGCGGTTGAATGGGTGGTCTGTCGGATTGTTTCGGTGACGCGGATCGACCGTGAAAGCGGCGCTTAAGCGCCGCACTCCGTATCGTTAGGCGGTGCGGGCGGCGATCGCTGGGAAGGTTTCGCCTACCAGTTCTTCGCTCTTTTTCCAGAGGGCGGCGGCGTTGGCGGGATCCAAGGCGTAGGCGCGGACACCTTCGCTGACGGCGGCAATGTTTGCGCTGTCGACCATGGGCTTTGCGACGTGGCAGTTCTCGCAGTACTTGCCGCCGACTTCGTCGGCATCGGCTTTCACCGCAGCCCAGACAGAAGTCGCGGCGCCTTGCTCGAGAGACTTCCACTGGAATGGGCCTTTGCCTTCGGTCTTGAGAGTTTCGTTGATCTGCTCGATGAGCTTTTCGATGCGGCCTGGTTCGACGTGGCGGGCGAGTTCGGTTTTAATAACGCCGGGGTGGACGGCGGTGGCGCGAACACCGCGGGCGCGATGCCGCTTGTCGAATTCGACGGCGAAGAGAATGTTGGCGGTTTTGGAGCGGCCGTAGGCGACGAACGGATCGTACGGAGTGCTTTCGAAACCGGGATCGGCGAGATTGACGTCGGAGTAGCGATGTCCTGCGGAAGAAAGATTGACGAGGCGGCCGCCCGCGCGGAGGAGAGGCGCGATGCGATTGACGAAGACGAAGTGGCCGAGATGATTGGTGCCGAATTGCGTTTCGAATCCGTCGGCGGTTTTGCCGAAGGGAGTGGCCATCACGCCGGCGTTGGCGATGATGATGTCGATCGGCTCGCCTTTGGCGATGAGTTTGTCGGCAGCGGCGCGGACGCTTTTGAGATTGCCGAGGTCGAGTTCGATGAGTTCCAAGCTGCCGCCGCTGGCGGCGGCGTCTTTGCGGATTTGCGTGGTCGCCGTTTCGGCTTTCTTCAGGTCGCGGGCGGCGCCGATGATGTTTGCGCCGTGAGCAGCGAGTGAGCGCGCCGTTTCCACGCCGATGCCGGCCGAAACGCCGGTGACGAGAATGCGCTTGCCNTTGAGGTTGATGCCGGAGAGAACTTCGTCTGTGGTTGAGGTAGCTCCAAAAGTTGTTGCCATTGATTCCTCCTGTGATTCGCTGCTGCTTGTGCGCCCGATTGACGGTAGGGTGAGTTGACCAGTCACCGGGACTTCGATAAAACGGAGAGTGTCTCCGAAACACTTAGATAATCGGAGGCAGTCTCCGGTTACATCTAATCTTCATGGCCAAGAAAACCTTACAACGGACACAAAGGAAAACGCGGACCGACGCGCAGCGTAACCGCGAGCGGATTCTTGAGGTTGCGAAAGAAGCGTTTGCGCGGTCGGGCGCGAACACCAGCTTAGATGACGTGGCGCGGCAGGCGGGTGTGGGGGCGGGAACGCTGTATCGGCACTTCCCCACTCGGGACGCGTTGCTGGAAGCGGTATATCACACCGAGGTGGCGAAATTGGCGGCGGCGGAGCGCGAGTTGTCGGAGAAATTGCCGCCGGTCGAGGCACTGCGCGCGTGGATGCTGCTGTTTGTCGATTACATCGCGGAGAAACATATTATTGCGCCGGCGCTGAATACGTTTGTCGGAGGACCGTCGAAGCTGTACGAATCGTCGCGAGCGCAGGTTACCGGCGCGATTGAGGCGCTGGTGAAGCGCGCGATCAAGAGCGGCGATGTTCGCAGGGATCTCGAACCGTTTGATTTATTGCGTGCGTTGATTGGCGTATCGAATGTGGCGTCGGCGCCGGACTGGCAGCAGAGCGCAAAGAGGCTCGTGGATATTTTGATTCTTGGGTCGCGGCCGATTCGGTAGTCACTCGCTGCGTGAATGGGGCGTCTAAGTAGTAGGATGACGCGATGAAAATGAGCTCGGAGGAATGATGGCTAAGCTGGCTTTGATTTATGGGATGAGATTGTTGCCGGAAGAGGATCTGGGAGAGGTGAAGGACGCGACTGTCGTTTTGAAGAATGGGAAGACGGCGCGGGTGACGATGCATTTGATCGAAGGGTCGAAGGAAGAGATCGAGGCGACGTTTCACGATTCGATTGAGGCGTTTTTTGATTTGTATCCGGAGATTTAGAAGAAGTTCACAGTCGACAGTTGAAAGTCGAAAGTGGGCGGCTGCGATTCAAAATTGCGAGCGGTTAGCGAGTAGCTGCGCGAGAAAACGCCGGCAGGATGCCGGCGCTACCGGGACCTGTGCGATTAGCGGTTGCCGAAGTTTTCGGGGTCCTGGCTGGGGTCGCCGAGGTTGTCGTTGATCAGGACGGTGGACTGGCCGGTCAGCTCGAAGCGCTTGCGGCACTTGTAGCAGGCGACCAAATCGTCGAGGCGCGTCATATATGACGATGCCTTGGCGAAGCGCTTACGATCCTCTTCGCCCGCGCCGCGTGGCAGTTCCCTCTTTTTGCGGGCCACTTTCCAACGCACGGGACATTCAAATTCGCCGCGGCAGCTGGGGCAGACGAGCTTGATTTTGCGGACTTCCTCACGCTCGGTGTAAAAAGATCGCTCATCCATAGTTATAAAGCGGGAGTGCTCACCGCTTCGTTCATTGTAACAAATTCGAGGCCGAGGTCGCGCCAGCGAGGCAGGCATCGCTCGAGCGCGGCGAGGGTGCGCGTGCGATCGGTGTTCTGGGCACGGTGACCGCCGTCGTGGAGGCAGACGATGTCGCCGCCGCGCGCGGATGTTGTTGCATTGGCTTGACTTGCGGCGGACTTTACGTGCGCTGCTATTGGCTGCATGCGGTCGATCAGCCAGTCGTCGGTGGGGGCGCGCCAGTCGCCGGGGAGCAGGGTCCACGTGACGACTCGCAATTGAAGTTCGCGCGCCGCAGCGCCGAGCCATGGGTTGCGCCAACCGAAAGGTGGGCGGAAGAATTTCGGTGGCGCATTGAGCGCCGAAGCGATTGCGTCCTGACAGCGGTGGAGTTCGTCGCGCGTTTGCGACGCGGAACTCCAGAAAAGATTCGGGTGCGATTCCGTGTGATTGCCGATGACGTGGCCGCGGGCGACCGTTTCGCGGAGAAGTTCTGGATGCTGGCGGGCAAACTTTCCGATGACGAAGAACGTGGCGCGTGCTCTGTGCCGGTCGAGGAGATCGAGAAGCTTTGGCGTCATCGTAGGACTCGGGCCGTCGTCAAAGGTAACGGCGAGTTTGCGCGGCGAATTTGTATGCGTGATTGCGGGACCGAAAATTCTTGAGTCGGGGTACCGGCCGGCGTATGCGGTCAGGCCGGTGGCGGCGGCCAATNCCGCGGGGACGGCGATGAGGTAGGGATCCACGGCGACATTCTCGCATGAGGCGGGACGGGTTCGGAATTCGTGAGGTGCAATCATGCCGCACGGCTCGAATTGAGGCTGGCGAGCGATGGTGAAAGCGGCGCCGAGGCGCCGCACTACAAAGGCCGGGCTGGTTGTGGCGGGAATTTTCTGTCAGGATGCTGCGCAAATCGCCGCCGCCCAAACAGCGGCCTAACCAGGGGAGAGACCATGGCTGGATTTTGTCGAAATTGCGGGAGCCCGTTGGCGGATGGCCAGGGATTTTGCACGGCGTGCGGGACGCGTGTGGGAGATGTTGCTGCGAAGTCTGCCGCCGTGCCTCCAGCGGCTGCACCGCCGCCTGCGGCCCCTCCACAAGCGGCTGCGCCCGTGTATGCCACTCCCCCGGCGCAAGCTGCGCCGATTGCGGTTGCACCGGCTCGGACTGAGATGAGTCCGCTGATCAAGATATTGATTGCGATCGTCATTATTTTTGTGGCGTTTGGCGCGTTCGCGTCGATCGCGCTGATTTATATCGGTCATCGCGTGCATGAGAAAGCAACCGAGCTTGGTTTAAATCGGCCGGATGGCGAGCAACGCGCGAGCGACGCAGAGTTGCGGCGGATCGATGGGTGCAAGTTGTTGCCGAAGTCGGCGGTCAGCGCTGCGGTCCACATGGACATTGTGCGCGCGGAGAATGACGGCGGCGATCCAGGGTGCGCTTACAGCGTTGCGGGCGATCCCGCGGATATGACCGCAAAGCACATCACGGCGATGCACAAGAGCGAGATGAGTCAGCAGCAACAGAACAATGTGCAGGATTTTGCGAAGTCGATTTTCAAAAGCGGGAACACGAGTGGTCCCAGTGAACACCCAGGAGAGGCGCCGGTGCTCGTGTATTCGATCGACAACAACGCGGCGCAGCTTCAGATGAAGTTGAATCGCGCGACGCTGGGGCGGCTAGGTCCGGTCGGATTGGTGGCAATCCCTGGTTTGGGCGACGAAGCCTTTGACGCTTACGGCGCGATGCTCTTTGTGCGCAAGGGAGATAAGTTGGTGCGCATCATTTATATGGGCTGCCCTTGCGCGCAGGAAGATGTGCTGCCGTTGGCGCAGACGATCGTGGCGGG
>JGI12635J15846_10001734_pt1 | contig 19011 bp, 16 predicted proteins | sample BlaSpr_A8_OM2_M2_FD_15846 | JGI IMG/M metagenome (IMG submission 15846) | reverse complement strand
GGGTTCACCACGCTCAGCCCGTCGCGCCGCCAGCACACGCCTGGCAGGTCGGCAGGCGGTTCACCGTGTTCGATCGCATCGAGTAGTTTCGGGAAGACCGCTTCCCCCTCACCACGTACGACATAGTCGATGAAGGGGTAGCTATGGTGCAGCCCCGCGCCCATCGGGCCGTCGCAATTGCCGCCGCCGAAGACGATGACCACGCCGGGGGCATACCGCTTGATCCGGGCCGCTACCGCCAGGCTCGGTACGTTCTGCATGAACGTCGTGCTGAACCCTACGACGTCGGGTTCCTTGGCGAGGATCTCCCGCGTGACCAACTCCACGAAGTCCTCGGCGTGGGTCCGCATGTCCACGGCCCGGCCCGGGTCTACACCAGAGCTGCGCCGGTACTGGGCGAATTCGGCGAGACCGAACTCGGAGCCGTGCAGCACCCCGGTGAACACCCAGTCGCCCACCCCGTGGAATATTCCGTTGTCGGCGACGTGCGTGATATCCCGCGGCAGGATGTCATTGTCTGTGCGCTCGAGGAGAAACTCCGCCCAGCGCAGGTTGCCGTGGTAGCTCGCGGGCGCTGACCGTCCTGCCTTCTGGCAGGCCACCCTGAGCAGAGCCAGCGGGAGTGATGGCGAGTCGAGTGCCTGCCATGGCATCGCGACGAGGCACACACGAAGCTCAGTCATGAGATCTTCCGGTTGATGAGGGGGGTTCCGGGTGGGGCGCGGTCCGCACCCCACCCGGGTGAGACTCGCTGCTGGCTGCTGTCAGCCTTCGTCTACGGACTCTTCACCTGCGTCGTTGTTCGGCGTGGGCGGCCTGGGCGGCAAGAAATAGCGGCAGGCGCCAGTCGCCAGCGTGGTCATCTCCACCTTCTTGAGGGTCATCGGTTCACCTCCCCCCGGCTGTCGGAATCCCGGCTCCGCGCATCCGCGCGCAGTGCCGGCGCATGAACCAGCGCTCCAGGTCCCTGGGCTGCTGGCCAAGGAGGTCACCGAGACTCGGCGCGGCGGCCGGAAGGTTGGTGAGCTCCACGGCTTCTTGTTCCCATTCGATGCCGTGGGCATCCCACTCCGCTCTGTCGCGCGGGTCTGCGTAGCTTCGCCGCAGGTAGTCCAGGCCGATCGCGACATGGCGGATCTCATCCGCGCGTATGAACCTGATGATGGCGCCGAGCGGATCACCAGCGTAGATGCGCTGTAGCAGGATGAACTCGTCGGCGGCGAAACCTTCCAGCATCGTGTGCAGCAGGCATTTCTCCAGATAACTGGCTGAGCTGAGCGTCCCGTGCAGCTCGCCTAGATACCCTTCATCCGCGCAGTCGGCGATGTCGCCGCCGCGGGCCACCGCATAGGTGAGAAAGGCGTCGGCGTGCCTCGCCTCATCCGCGACCGCGGTAGCCAGGCCCAGGCGCAGCATGGCATCCTCGGTCTGCCCGGCGAGCTCGGCGGCCGCCACCAACCCGGCCTGCTCGGTGTAGTAGCCCATGGACGCGGAGTACCAGGCCCGCTCGAGCCCTGGCCCGTCGAGCGCCGTCTTCCCCGAACCGATCAGCTCACGGGCGGACCACGGCGCGCGTTCCTGAGCGCGGGTGAACAGCTGATACGACTGGGTGCCGAATTGATGTTTATCTGCCTGCAGTAGTGCCACGCTCAGTCCTTCCTGGCGACTCTTTGACGTTAGGAAGGACTGTTTCGCATGTCTTGAGCAACCGGCTGCTCATCTTCCGGGTGAGAAAGACCGGGTTGCTCATCCGGGTTCAGAACGTGTCCTGTATCCACGGCGCCGGGGACCACGAGAACATAGCGCTGGCGCGGCGGAGGCTGCCGGGTTCATGTTCGACGACCTGTCCGCTCGCGGCGAGGTCGACGAGAGATACATCCCCTAGGTAAGCCGCTCCCAGGGCGGACAGCGACAAGACTACGTCCGGGGCTGCCGCCACCCGTCGGCAACTTGCGCCGTCGAGCCCGCCGGACAACTCGAAATTGGCGGGCCGGCCGTCCACGTCGGCTGCCGTAGGACCGCATATCCCGAGAACTAGGGTGTCCTCACGGCTGTAGCACCGCGCGGCCAGCGCTGCGGGGATATCGAGGGTAGTGAGAATCATGTCGTCTCTGATGACCTGGCGCCAGGCCCGAGGGTCAGACAGTCGAGCACCGATCGGATCATTCACTGGCCGCCTGGCCGCAATTATTTTTGTAATCACAGGATTGCGGAGGCAATGCTGCCAGAGTTGCGCCTCTGCCAGCGCGTCCAGGCCGAACAGCTCAACCACTTTCAGCGTGCCGGACGGTCTGCCGTATGAGTCTGCTCCGCTGCTCAGGCGGTAGCTGAGGAACCCGTCTACCACACCTGCCGTGGTGCGGTGCAGGACGAAGGATACCGGCCCGAAGTCACCGTCTGGCTGCTCGGCCCCCGAATACTGGTATTCGCTCGCGCACAGCTTGCGTGGAATCCAGCCATTGCGCTGGCCGGTCATCTGCTGGGCAAGCTGATCCATTTCCTGAAGCGCTGTTTTGGCATCGGTGTACTCGAGCTCGCACCGGTCAGGAATGTTTCGGAGAGACCGCTGGCCATGGACCTCCAATTCGACATTCGCGTACCTCGAAGCAATGCCATAGCCGTACCGCAGGTGGGTGCGGCTGTGATGCGGAACGCCGACCGCGATCGGCTCACGGCTGTCACGCCGGATCAGCTCATGGGCGTTGTCGGTGAGCCTCGACATCAGGCCACGGCCACGGAATTGGGGATGTATGGCGAGGATCGTGATGCCCGCGGCGTCAACCACCCGGCCACCCGGTACCGTTAGCTGCAGGCGGACCATCCCGTGCGACGCGACGAGCCGGTCGTCGTGGAATACTCCCCAGGTGTGCTCCGGCTCCAGGAACCCGGCGTAGAAACTCCTGCGCGAGTCGTAGGGCGGCCACCCCCATACGAGTCCCTCGAGCCGGACGAAATCGGCCAGCTCGGCCGCTGAAAGACTCCGTAGGACGAGATCTCCTGCCTCATCTGTCATGGTCACGGAGTCCCTAGCCTTGCTTTCGCTTGTACAGGTAACGCAGCGACCGGCCTAGGCGTTCGACCAGCTCAACGCATTCATCGCGAGTAATGGTCAGCGGCGGCATCAGCGGCATGATCCCCTGCGAGGTGCTGGTGAGCAGCCCGTTGTCCAGGCACGTGGCGCGCAGCCGGTCGACGTCAGCGCCAGACCACGGCGTTCCCTCCTCATCGGCGAGCTCGACCCCCAGCATCAGGCCCTCGCCGCGGACGCCCCGCACGCCCGGCATGACCGGCAGCGACTCGCGGATCAGGTCTTTTACGAACTCTCCGGTCTCGGTGACTCCGCTGAAGAATCCGCTCGCGGTGATGATGTCCAGGACCGCCAGCCCGGCCGCCATGCCGATCGGATGGCCGTCCGTAGTCGATCCATTGGGGAAACCCAGCCAGTGGGCCGGATCGGCCAGCTCCGCGAAGATCTGCTCCGTCACCGCGAGGGCAGCGAGCGGGAAATAGCCAGCGCTCAGCCCCTTGCCCAGCACCACCATGTCGGGCGTCTGCTGCAGCCGTCCAGTCGCCGTCATGGCACCGACGCGCCCCGCACCCGTGGTGACCTCATCGGCGATCAGGTGGATCCCGCGTGATCGGCACTCGGCCGCGACGCGGTCCAGGTAGTGATCTGGTAGCGGGAGCACGTAAGAGCCGAGGACCGGCTCGAGGATCACCGCGGTCACCCGGTCCGCGCCGATCTCATCAATGGCCTGGAGTAGCGGCCGTACGCACGAGCCATCGCAAGGCTCGGCGTCGGGCGAGGCATCGGCTTCGTGCGCAGGCCGGACAATGTGCCTGACGTAGCCATCTAGCGGGCTGGAATAGTCGTGCAGGACAGGTTCTCCGCTGAGCGCGGTCGCTAGCGGCCCGCTGCCGTGGTAGCCCCCCATCAGCGCAATGGCATAACTCCGCCCGGGCTCACCGGTCATCCTCCGGTAGAACCGGGAGAGCATGATGGCCGCCTCGGTCATCTGCGTCCCGGAATTGCCGAACCGGATGTGGTTCAGCGGCCCAGGCAGGGCGCCAGCAAGCGCAGCCGCATACCGGACGGTAACGTCGGGAGGGCTGTCATAACGCAGGATCGTTCCTGCCGGCAGCTCGCTGAGCTGCCGGCACATCGCATCCTTCACCGGCTCGCATGAGTAGCCGAGGGTGACGTTCCACATCCCCGCCCGGCCATCGAGATACCTTCGCCCGGCCCGGTCGGCGACATAGCTCCCCTCGCCGCCGACAAGGAACCTGCCGGGGTCGCAGTCTTCCATGAAGTTGGCCATGGGAGTGATCCCATGCCAAAGGTGGTAGGTGGCCGCGTCGAGCAACTGGATGCTCCCTTACTACCGCACGCCCGCAGCCAGCGGCCGTGCTGCTACTTACCGGTGCTCATAGGTGAAGTGGACGGTACCGGACTGCGGAGCGGAAGCAATGAGCATCCTGTTACTCAGGCGGCCGGACGTCTAGCCCTCGTGTCTCCCAAAAATTGGGTCCGGACGCCGGACCCCTGCCGTTTTACTGTTGAGGCAGGCATTCGCTACTCACCGGAGCCCCAGGACCGTCTACAGCCGGAGATTCGCAGGGTTTATGAATGATCCTCAAGCGACAAACAGCTGGCCCTTGACGGGCAGGGAAGCCGAACTGGACGCGATCAGCCGGGCCATCGCGGCGGGCAGTTCTGGAGGCTTCGTGCTGTATGGAGCGACCGGCGTTGGTAAGACGCGCATGGCGCGCGAGGCGCTTGCCCTCGCTCAATCGGCGAAGCGGGATACCGAGTGGGTGGCCGCCAGTCGCGCGGCGGCCTCGATACCGTTCGGTGCCGTCTCGCGGCTGCTCTCGCCGGACATTCCGGCTCGCGCGGAATCGCTTGAAATCCTGCGGCGCAGCGCCGACCATGCTCTGCGGCGAGCTGGGTCCATGCCCGTCGTGCTGAGCGTGGATGACGCGCATCTGATCGACGATAGGTCAGCGGCTTTAATCTACGAGCTGATGCTCCGTAACGCGGTCTTCCTGCTGGCCACTGTGAACGCTGCTGAGCCGGTGCCCGATGCGATCATGGCCTTGTGGAAGGACGGTCATGCCAGGCGCATGGACCTGCGCCCGCTCAGCGCAGCGGCCGTTGACGAACTACTGAACCGTGTGCTCGGGCCCTGCATCGACGGGGTCAGCAAACAGGAAATTCACCGTGTGACCGAAGGCAACGCGCAACTCATTCACGAACTACTGACAGGGGCACTTGACGACGCGGTGCTGATCCAGTCCGAAGGGGTGTGGCGCTGGGCCAGCGGGCCACGATACGGGATCTCGCTCATCGAGCTGGTCGAGGCCCGGCTACCCAGGCCAGGACAAGCGGTGCGAACGATCCTGGAAATCCTCGCGCTCGCCGAGCACCTCCCGGTCGCCGTGATCGATCGTCTTGTCAGCGGCGGGATGCTCGAACAGGACGCGGTAGCGGCGGCCGAGACCCGCGGCTTCGTCGCCCACATCCAGGCGGGCGGGCGGGAGGCGCTACGCCTGGCGCAGCCCATCCATGGTGAGATCATCCGCGGCAGCCTGCCGAGATCCAGAGCCAGCCAGCTCTGGCGCTGGCTGGTCGCCGCCGCCGAAGGGCTCCCGCGGCGGCGCCACGATGACGTCCTGCGCTTCGCCACCTGGCACATGCGGGCCGGAGCGGTGCAACGACCATCGGATTGCCTGACCGCCATCAGCACGGCAGTCAAGCACGCGAATCTCGGCCTGGCCGAACAGCTCGTCCGCACGGCCCAGCGTGGTTCGGCCGGCATCGAGGCCAATCACGCGCTTGCCCAGGTACTGACCTGGCAGGGGCGGCATCGAGAGGCGGCGGCAGTGCTGCCGGACGCCCCGCCGGGCTCCGGTGATGCCCGGATCAAGTGGGCAGTGACGCGCGCGTGGAACCTCTACTGGGGATATGGGTGCGTCCGCGGTGCCGAGGAGGAGCTGGACGAGATCATCGCGGGTGATGAGGAGGCCCGGGAGTGCGCCCGCGGCGCCCGAGCGTGGCTATTTCTCTTCCGAGGCCAGACCCGGCAGGCACTCGATGCCGCGGATACCCTTGGCGCCGTCGAGGACGGTGCCACTGGATGGCCATTCCCTCTGGTCGCCGTGGCCTTCGCCGCCGCGCTCAGCGGATGGACCGGCTCGGCGCTGATGCCCGTCGCACGGCACCTCTCGCAATCCGCGCCGGCCGACCCGCCGGACTGGGGCAGCGTTCTGCTCGGCTGGGCCAGGTGCCTGGCGATGATCCTCGGTGGCCGTGTGAGACAGGCGCAGTCCCTTGCCGAGCAAGGCTATGCCGCAGCGGTCGGCCGCAGGGATCCTGGTATGGCGGCTGGCTGGGCGATTTACCTGGGGGTGGCCGCCCTTGGGCAGGGGCGGGTGACAACCGCCGACATGCGGCTGCGAGAAGCCTTGGCATCGCTTGGGGACCGCGATCCTTACCAGTTCGCCTGCTACGTGCTGTCCGAGCTGGCCGCTACCGCAGCGCTCAAGGCGGACGGACGTGCGGCCGCCGAATGGATGCGGCGGTCCGACGCACGGAACGGGGGTCTCAACAAGATGCTCGAGCCGCGGATCGAGCAGAACCGTGCTTGGGTGCTCGCCGCCAATGGTGAGCTGACGTCTGCGGTCAGGCAGGCGGGGCGCGCGGCCAGCCTCGCCCGGGCGGGCGGACAACATGCTGTGGAGGCGGCTGCCCTCTATGATGTCGCTCGCCTGGGCAAGCCGCGCTCGGTGCTGCCTCGCCTGACCGAACTCGGGCGGACGATGGGCGGCGACCTGATTCCCCTCCTGGCGGCGACTGCCGACGCGCTGGCCTCTGGCGACGGAAAGGCGCTGGACAGATCGGCCACCGCGCTGGATGCCCTCGGTCTGCCGCTGTTCGCCGCCGAGGCCGCCGCGGCCGCGGCCCGAGCGTATCGTCAGGCCGGACACCGGGCGGCGGCAAGTGCCTGCATCGAGCGAGCGAGGAGCCTTACGGCGGCCAGCGAGGGCGCCCGCACACCACTGCTCGGCAGCGACGACGTAGCGTCAATGCTCACTCACCGTCAACGTGAGATCTCCATGCTCGCCGCTTCAGGCATGCCCAGCAAGACGATTGCGGCCCGGCTGCTGATCTCAACGCGCACGGTCAACAACCATCTCGCTTGTGTCTATGATCGGCTCGGGGTCTCAAGCAGGGCGCAGCTAGCCGGGATCATGTCCGGCCACCCGCTGCAGACATAAGCCGCCTGACTGGCCAGCTGGTGTCGGGGAGAGAGGCGGCGGCAGGGTGATGGGGCAGCGGGTGATCAGCGTCTGGCTAGGTACCGCTTCGTATTGCGGAGGCTACGGTCACGGCGGATACTAGAAGCGCTTTGGCGGGGTTTTCGGCTGCCGGATAACCGTGCTGCGTGTTCGCGCCGGTCCGGGTCGGGGAGGGGTTCGCCTGGTGGTCGCTGGTGGGGAGGCCTCGTGAGTGGTGATGTGGCGGAGCTGCCCACTGGGACTCTGACGATGCTGTTCAGCGACATCGAGGGATCGACGATGCTGGTCAGGCGCCTGGGGGAGCGGTACGGGGAGGCGCTCTCGGCGCAGCGGATACTGCTGCGGGCCGCGTTCCGCAGTTTCGGCGGCCGGGAACTGAGCACCGAGGGGGACAGCTTTTTCGTGGTCTTCGAGTCGGCTGTCGCCGCGGTCGGCTGCTGCGTGGCCGGGCAGCAGGCCCTGGCCGGGTATGACTGGCCCGATGGTGCGACGGTCCGGGTGCGGATGGGCCTGCACTCGGGTGAGCCCACCCGCCACGAGGACAACTATGTAGGGCTGGACGTACACCGGGCGGCGCGGATCGCAGCGACCGCGCACGGCGGGCAGGTCGTGCTGTCCGATACGACGCGGCACCTGGTGGAATCGCGGCTGGCCGCTGAGGTGTCGCTGCGCGACCTGGGCTGGCACCGGCTGAAGGACATCGAGGTGCCGGAGCGCATCTACCAGCTGATCATCGCCGGGTTGCCTGATCGGTTCCCGTCGCTGAAGAGCCTGGGCGCGCAGAGCAGGCTGCCGGTGCCGATGACGCCGCTGGTTGGCCGGGAGGGTGACCTGGAGCAGGTCCTCGCCACGCTCACCGGGCCGGGGATCCGGCTGGTGACGCTGACAGGCACCGGCGGCGTCGGCAAGACGCGGCTATCGCTGGCCGCCGCGGCAGCGCTGGATCAGGACTTCCCGCAGGGAGTGTTCTTCATTCCCCTGGCGGCTGTCCGCGATGCCGACGTGATGTGGAAGACGGTCGCCGACGGTCTGGACGTGGTGGCCGACGGGTCCGCGGCGGACGCCGTGACCGGGTACGTGCGTGATCGCCGGGTCCTGCTCATACTGGACAACCTTGAGCAGCTGGAAGGCGCGGCCCGGGTGGTGGCCGCGCTGCTTGCTGCCGCTCCCGGCCTGGTCGTGCTGGCGACCTCCCGGCGGCCGATGCACTTGCCAGGTGAGCGGGAGCTGCCGGTGCCGCCGCTGCAGGTGCCCGGCGAAGCGTCCGTCGAGGAGGTGTCCGCGAGCAGCGCGGCGCGGTTGTTCGTCCAGCAGGCGAGCATGTCCCGGCCGGGCTTCACCGTCACGGCGGCCAACGCCGCCGACATAGCGGCCATCTGCGAGCGCCTGGACGGGCTGCCGCTGGCTATTGAGCTGGCCGCGGCCCGGATCCGGCTGCTGGCCCCGCGCGCCCTGCTGGCCCGCCTCGGCCACAGCATCGACCTGGCCGCTGCCGACGTCGGGCAGTCGTCGCGGCAGCAGACCCTGCGGAACGCCATCGCCTGGAGCTATGACCTGCTGACCCCGGGCCTGGCCGAGGCGTTCCGCCGTATCGGGGTGTTCGCCGGCGGCTGTGACCTGGACGCGCTGGCAGCCGTCGCCATGGCCGCGCCCGGCCAGGGGGACAATCAGACCGGGGCTGACCCGCTGGATCTGGCCGCCGGGCTGCTGGATGTCAGCCTGATCACGGTGACCGACGGCGCTGACGGCGAGCCGCGGGTCGGCATGCTGGAGACGATCCGCGAGTTCGCGCTGGAAAAGTTCGAGCAAGCCGGGGACCTCCACGATGCCCGGCGCCGCCACGCTGAGTTCTACACCGGGATCGCCGAGCAGGTGGACGAGCAGCTGCGTGGCTCGGGCCCGGCGCACCTGGCGGCACTGGACCGGATGGAGGCCGAGCATGACAACCTGCGCGCCGCCCTGGCCTGGTCGCTGCAGACCCCTGCCGCGGGCCTGGTGCCCGGCAGTGCCGAGCGGGCGGCTACCGGGCTGCGTCTAGCCCAGGCGCTGGCCTATTTCTGGTACCGGCATGGCCACGCCGCCGAAGGGCGGCGATGGCTGGAGCAGGCGATCGACCTGACCTCCGAGGAGGACGCACCGCTGGCCCAGCTGGCGCACTGGCTCGGGGTACTGCTGCAGCAGCTGGGCGAGCCGCGGGCCGCGATGCGGTTCCTGGAGCGCAGCATGGCGATCTGGCGTGACATCGGCGATCGGGACCAGCAGGCACGAGAGCTCAACAGCCTCGGCATTACCCTTCGTCACCTCGATGACGTGGACGGCGCGCGATCCCTGCTGGAGGAAAGCGCCGCCATCTCCCGTGAGATCGGCAGTCCCATCCGCCTCGCTGCGGCTCTCACGAACCTCGGCCAGCTGGAAAGCGATGCGGGGAACTTCGACCGGGCCATGCAGGTGCTGCGGGAGGCGCTCGCGATCGACCGGGAGCAAGGCGACATGCTGGGCGTGGCCATAGACCAGCAATCGCTGGCCGGGGTCAGCCTCCGGGCGGGCCGGGCGCAGGAGGCGCGCGACCTGCTGTCCGGCATGGCCGGCTATATCGTCAGCTCCGGTGACCCCGAGCTCCTGGCCACGACCCTGGAGATGGCCGCCGCCAACGCCGCGCAGCTCGGCGAGGCCTTGGAGGCGGCCCGCCTCACTGGTGCCGCGGAAGCCGTCCGGCAGAAGACCGGCATCATGATCAAGCAATCCGAAATGCTCGAGGAGTTCCTGGCTTCCGCTCGGGCGACTATCGCACCGGGAGAGTGGGACGCCGCGCTGGCCGGCGGCCGCACGCTCACCCAGCAGCAGGCGGCCGCGCTTCTCGTCGCGCGGTAATAACCCGGCACGAGACGGCTGGCCAGGGAGAGGCTTTCCTGACTTAGGAGCCTGAACGAGTTAGAGGTCGCGCGGATTGGCGTGATCCAGGGTTGTGCGGTGTCGCCGGAGCCGGGCAAGCGGCCGGAGCGCGCATAGGGGCTGTGGTTACGAGTGTGACTCCTGAGGGGACCGTTAGGCGGAAGATCCGTGCTTAGCGGAATAAAAAGCGTCAAAAACGACCACTTTTCTTCCGCGGAGCACGGATCTTCCGCCTAAATCCTGGACGGACGGCTCCACAGGCCGTTCTGAGCTGGAAGCGGTGCGGACAGGGCTGTCAGGTTCCGGGTGCCCTATCCGCGCGACCACCAAGTCGTCGCGTGGTGACGTCGCCAGGACGGGACGGGCAGCGCCGCTGGCTCCGGCTCCCCGCCCCGCGCCGGGCCGCGCCCCCGAGATCTTCCGCTGAGGGCGCAGCATCTCCAATCCTCTGCTTGCACATCCCTTGTTGTGGACTCATAAACGATTTACCGTTACAGAAAACGGCACGTTGATGCAGCTGCACTGATGCAGCAGGCCGTGGGAGGCATCATGATCGGTCTTACTGATCGGCAGGCCAGACCCAAGCGCAGCGCCCTGCGGCGCGTCCTCGGATGGCCTTCACGGACCCGGTCCCGCGAACTCATCGCTGGAGCTATGGGCGTCATCCTGGTCTCTTCCGTGCTCGCGGCCTGCGCTACCAGCAATGCCGCCGGGACTGTCACGCTGACGTTCTACGACGCTCCCGATACCTCTGGCGCCACCCAGCAGGTCGTGAACACCTGCAGCGCGCAGAGCGATGGCAAGTACACGATCTCCTATCAGCAGCTGCCCACCGGTTCAGACGGGCAGCGGGAGCAGCTCGTCCGGCGGCTTGCCGCGCACGACAGCTCGATCGACATCATGGCCCTCGACGTCACCTGGGAGCCAGAGTTCGCCGAGGCCGGCTGGATCCAGCCGTGGACCGGGGCTTACAAGCAACAGGCGGAGGCCGGCACGCTGGTGCCGGCGCTAGATACCGCGATCTGGCAAGGCAAGCTCGTCGCGGTGCCGGACAACAGCAACACCGAGCTGCTGTGGTACCGGTCAGACCTGGTCAAGACCCCGCCGGCCACCTGGACCCAGATGATCAACGATTCGATCCAGCTAGCCAAGGAGGGCAAGCCACATCTGATCGAGATCCAGGGCGCGCAGTACGAGGGTGTGACCGTCTGGTTCAACACGATGCTGGCAAGCGCCGGCGGCAGCGTACTGTCGCCGAACGCGCAGCAGGTGGTACTCGGCCAGCCGGCCATTACGGCGCTGTCCATGATGAAGGAGCTCGCGACGTCGGTTGCCGCCGACCCGTCGCTCGATGTTCAGATGGAGAACGATAACCGGCTCGCGATGGAGGCAGGCAAGGCAGCCTTCGAGCTGAATTACCCGTTCGTGTATCCGTCGATGAAGACCGACGATCCGGCCCTGTTCAAGGACTTCAAGTGGGCGCCCTACCCGGAGGTGATTCCGGGTAAGCCGGCCCGAGTGACGATCGGCGGCACCGATCTCGCGGTCAGCGCATACTCACAGCATTCGAGTCTCGCCTTCCAGGCCGCGCTGTGCCTGCGCGACAAGGCCAGCCAGCTGGTCAGCGCCACGGTCGGCGGCCTGCCGCCGACCCTGACCAGCCTCTACAGCGATCCGGCGATGTTCGCCGACTACCCGTTCCACGCCGACATCTTGCAGGCACTGGAGAACGCCAGCGTGCGGCCGAAGACGCCCACCTACCAGATCGTGTCCATCGACATCTCGCACCTGGTGTCGCCGCCGGTCAGCATCAACCCGGTGAGCACCGAGAAGAGCATGGTGGGCGAGATCGGCAATGCCCTGCAAGAGAAGGGCCTGATCCCGTGAGCCGCCGTCCAGAAGGAAGTGGCCGATGAGTACCAGTACCCAGACGGCAGCCGTCGCCGAGGCCGCCGGGGCCAAGGGCAAGGGCAGGGGGAAACTCTCAGAGGGCGCGCGGGCCGAGCGACGGCTTGGCTGGCTGCTATGCGCGCCGGCGGTCGTCATCATGATCGCCGTCACCGCGTACCCGATCGGTTACGCCGTCTACCTGTCGCTGCAGAAGTACAACCTGGCGTTTCCCAACGCGGTCAAGTTCGTCGGCCTGAGCAACTACGGGGCGGTCCTCAGCTCTCCGTACTGGTGGCAGGCGTTCAAGGTAACCATAATCATCATGGTCGTCTCGGTCGCGATCGAGTTCGTGCTCGGCATGCTGCTGGCACTGCTCATGTACCGGACGCTCCTCGGCCGCGGCACCGTGCGCACCTCCGCGCTCATCCCGTACGGGATCGTGACCATCGCCGCCGCCTACAGCTGGCAGTTCGCCTGGACACCGAGCACCGGCTACCTGTCCGCGCTGTTCAACAACAGCGCGCCGCTGAGCTCGACGGTCTCCTCGCTCGGGGTCATCATCCTGGCCGAGGTGTGGAAGACCACACCGTTCGTGGCCCTGCTGCTGCTCGCCGGGCTCTCGCTGGTGCCCGAGGACCTGCAGAAAGCAGCCAAGGTAGACGGGGCGACCGCGTGGCAGCGCTTCACCCGGATAACCCTCCCGCTGATGAAACCGGCGATCCTGGTAGCTCTGCTGTTCCGGACCCTGGACGCGTTCCGGATCTTCGACAACATTTACATCCTGACCGATGGCGGCAACGGCACCGGCTCGGTCTCGGTTCTCGGCTACGACAACCTGTTCAACGCGCTTAACCTGGGCATTGGCTCGGCCATCTCGATCCTGATCTTCATCTGCGTGGCGATCATCGCGGTCTTGTTCATCAAGGGCTTCGGCACCGCGGCCCCCGGCTCGAACCTGCTGAAGTGAGGCTCTTATGGCTGCCATCACGAATGGAAAGCAGAAGCTCGGCTGGGGCGCGGCCAACACGCTCGTCGTGGTGATCGTGGCGATCCCGGTGCTGTGGATCGTGTCGCTATCCTTCAAGACGGCCTCGGCGATCACCGACCCGAGCTTCTGGCCCGCGCACTGGACCTTGGCGAACTACACCGGGATCCTGCAGTCCTCGCAGTTCATCCGGCCGCTGATCAACTCGATCGGGATCGGCCTCATCGCCACGGTCATCGCAGTGCTTTTCGCCTCCATGGCCGCCTATGCGGTCGCCCGGCTGGCCTTCCCCGGCAAGAGCGTGCTCATCGGGATGGCGCTGCTGATCGCGATGTTCCCGGCAATCTCCCTGGTCACTCCGATGTTCAACATCGAGCGGGCGCTCGGCCTGTTCAACACCTGGTTCGGGCTGATCATCCCCTATGTCGCCTTCGGCCTGCCGCTGGGAATCTACATCCTGGCCGCCTTCTTCCGCGAGATCCCCTGGGAGCTTGAGAAGGCCGCGAAGATGGACGGCGCCACGCCGTTCCAGGCGTTCACCAAGGTCATCGCCCCGCTAGCCGCGCCGGGCATGGTGACTACGGCGATCCTGGTGTTCCTGTTCTGCTGGAACGAGTTCCTGTTCGCGATCTCGTTCACCTCGACGATCAGCTCGCGGACCGCGCCGGCCGCGCTGGCTTTCTTCAGCGGCAGCTCCCAGTTCAGCTCGCCGACCGGGCCGATCTCGGCCGCGGCCGTCGTCATCACTATTCCGATCATTATCTTCGTGATGATCTTCCAGCGCCGGATTGTCGCCGGGCTGACGTCCGGCGCGGTCAAGGGCTAGCGGCGGGCTCCGGCAATGGACTTCCAGCAGCGGACTTCCCAGCAGTGGATCGAAGGAGAGATCAGTGGCTGACATCGTTCTGGATCACGTCACAAAGCGATTCCCCGACGGAGCGCTAGCGGTCGACAACATCAGCCTCGATGTCGCCGACGGGGAGTTCGTCATCCTGGTCGGGCCGTCCGGCTGCGGCAAGTCGACGACGCTCAACATGATCGCGGGCCTTGAGGACATCACCGAGGGCGAGTTGCGGATCGGGGGCAAGCTTGTCAACGACATGGCCCCCAAAGACCGCGACATCGCGATGGTCTTCCAGAGTTACGCGCTATACCCGCACATGACGGTCCGGGAGAACATGGGCTTCGCGCTGAAGCTCGCCAAAACCCCCAAGGCCGTCATCGACGAGAAGGTCAACGAGGCGGCCCGCATCCTCGACCTGACGCAGCACCTTGACCGTAAGCCCGCGAACCTGTCCGGCGGCCAGCGGCAGCGGGTCGCGATGGGCCGGGCGATCGTCCGTGACCCGTCCGTGTTCCTGATGGACGAGCCGCTGTCTAACCTGGATGCGAAACTGCGGGTACAGATGCGCACTGAGGTGTCCAGGATCCAGCGGAGGCTGGGCACCACCATGGTCTACGTGACACACGACCAGACCGAGGCGATGACCCTCGGCGACCGGGTAGCGGTAATGCGCTCCGGCGTACTCCAGCAGGTAGCGTCTCCGCAGGAACTCTACGACCGGCCGGTGAACCTGTTCGTGGCCGGCTTCATCGGCTCGCCCGCGATGAACTTCATGTCAGGCACCCTGGAGGATGGCGGCCTGCACACGTCGATCGGGGTCATCCCTGTCTCCGGTCGCCTGCAGCAGGAGCTGGAGAACTCGCGGACAGGCCGCGAGGTCATCGTGGGTATCCGGCCGGAAGACTTCCAGGACGCCTCGCTGGTACCGGCCGATCTCCTCCCGAACGGGATCACGTTCCAGGCCACCATCGATGTCATCGAGTCGCTGGGCGCGGAGAAGTACATCTACTTCACCCAGGACCTCGGAAAGGCCACGAACATAGCTGAGCTCGAGGAACTCGCCAGGGACTCGGGACGCGCGGATACCGGCGCGACCAGCGAGACCGTGGTCGCCCGGCTCGACCCCGACACGCGGATCACCGAAGGAGAGAACGCGCGGCTGTGGGCCGACGTGCGGTCGCTGCACGTTTTCGACCCTGCCTCCGGCCGGAACCTTACCCTCGGCGATGCTGGTTCCCCGTCCGTCGCCTCCCGGCAGGCCGGCGGAGGTGCTCCGGCCCCCAGCGCAGCCGCGCCGTCCGCCGCCGAGCCCGCAAGTGAGGCCGACTCCCGGTAGCGCTACCGGACTTCCAGGCCGCGCTGGCGCAGTGCCGCTTCCACCCGGTAGATCTCGGATTGAGGGATACGGCCGTCGGATGGCAGCGGGCTGACCTCCAGCCGCCGGCAGGCCGCTGCCAAGGTGTCCAGATAGGCCAAGCGCAGCGCTCGCAGCTTGAGCTCCTTAGCAGGCAGATCCGCGCGCGTCTCCGTTGCTTCAAGCTCCGCCCGGAGCCTGCGCAGGTCCGCGGCGAGCCGATTGACCGACTCAGGGGCTGGCACGTGGCACCTTCGCTCGCCGGCCCAGCGCAACACGCGAAAGCCGCTCAGCAGCGCCAGTCCCGCTGCGGTGGGAAGCAAGACAGCCACGATCAGCAAGATGACCGTGCTCACTCATCCAGTGTCCGCCCGGCGCTTGGACGCCGCAAGGAGGCCACGGGGTTGGTCCGGCATTTCCAGCGTCAGCAGTCCGCCGCTGGGGATGCCCCAGCAAAGGCACGTCCGCTCATAACAGCCTGATTTTCGCTGTTATGAGCGGGTGGTAGCAGCCAGCCCGGCGGAGAACAGGGCCGGTTCCTGCCAGGCAGCGAAGTGACAGCTGGTCAGGTGTCGCTGAGCAGGGTGCGGATGATGTCCTTGCTGGCGGCGACGGGGGCTGCCTGGACGCAGAGCTGGTTCATGACGGTCAGGTAGCCGGTGACCTCGTCTGGCTGGTCGAGGTAGAGAGCGCTGCTGAGCTGCTCGAGGTAGACCACGTCGGGGAGGTCCAGTCCGGGGAACCGCAAGATGGTGAAGGGCCCGCCTGCCGCGGCATGGGCTCCGGAGTGGAAGGGGATGACCTGCACGGTGACGTTGGGGAGCGTGGTGAGCTCTAGCAGGTGCTCCAGCTGCCCGCGCATCACCTTGGGCCCGTCCGGGGACCGGCGCAGCGCGGCTTCGTCAACCACGGCCCATAGCTGGGGAGCGCGGGGGCGCATGAGCAGTTGCTGACGCCGCATCCGGAAGCTGACCCGCCGCTCGATGTCCTCGGCGGGTGCCCCGGTCTGGGCGATGCTGATGACGGCTCGGGCGTAGTCCTCGGTTTGCAGCAGGCCGTGCACGAACTGGACTTCGTAGCTGCGGATGACGGAGGCGGCTTCTTCCAGGCCTATATAGAGTTCCAGCCACCGGGGCAGGACGTCGTTGTAGGGCTGCCACCAGCCCGGGATGGCGGACCGCCGGGTGAGGGCCAGCATCTGCTCCTGCTCGGCCCGGTCGGTGACGCCGTAGAAGGTGAGCAGGTCGGCGATGTCGCGCTGCCGGGCGGAGGTGCGCCCGTTCTCCAGCCTGCTGATCTTGGACGGGGTCGCCCGGATCGCATCCGCCGCTTGCGCGGTGGTGAGCCCGCTGACCTCCCGGAGCCGACGCAGTTGCGTGCCCAGGGCAATCCGCAGCACCGTGGGTCCAGCATCTGAGCTGGCAAGGAGACCACCAGCGGGTCCACCGCCCGGCGCGGATGCCCCGTGCTGGCTGGCCATCGGTGTTCCCCTTTGCGGTCGTGCCTGGCTATGAAGGACTCCGCCCAGTCTCTCATCACGGCCGCCCGGCCGCCAGCCAGGGCCGCGGACTGTGACAGGTCGTCGCCCGGGATCTCAGCGGATCAGGGTGTCGAACTGGCCTTGTTTCGCCGCGCGGATGAACGCGGCGATCTCCTCGGCGGGGTAGATCAGCGCCGGGCCCGCAGGATCACGGGAGTTGCGGATGGCCAGGACCCCGCCGGGCAGCCCGGCTACCTCGACGCAGCTCCCGTTCGGGTTGCTGTGGCGGCTCTTGCGCCAGCAGACCCCTCGCAGTTCCGTTGCGGGCATCCCGTTGTACGTGTGCATCATTGACACCAGCTCTCCTCTCCAGTCCCGGAGGATATCGTTAAGCACGTGCATCTGTTTGTTGCTTGAGGGAGGAATTGCAGATGTTCATGCATCTTTAATTGCCCGGCGCCGCCGGGCGGTCCAAAATTGATCCCAGGGGACACCACCCACAGCGCGAGGACAGGGACGGCATCCCGGTCTCGCCTAGCAGCGCCCGCTGGAGAAAGGCACCGATGAGCAGCCACCCGAGCGCGGTCTCCCAGCAGGCCCCGCCGCACGACTGGCCTCCGTGTCCGCCCCACCGGGAGACCCGGCCCGCTGCGGCGACCCTGCCGTGCGTGATCGGCGGGAGTTACCCGGTCCCGCCGTCGGGGGATCACCCGGTAGCCAGCCGCGCATGGCCGAGCCGCGACGGCATCGAGCTGTGCGCGGTACCCGCCGCAGTGCGCCAGGCACGCCTGCGTTCACGGCAGGTACTGGGGGACTGGGGCCTCTGCGGGCTCTGCGCGGACGCTGAACTGCTGGTCTCGGAGCTTATGACCAACGCCATCGCCGTCACGCGGTCCGCACCCGTGGTGCGGATGTGGCTGCTCGCAGACACCGATCGCGTCCTGGTTCTCGCCTGGGACCCAAGCCCGCTGCCGCCCGTGCTCATCGACAGCGGCGAGGACGGCGAACATGGCCGGGGACTCCGGATCGTCGAGGCGCTCAGCAGCCAGTGGGACTGGTACCGGCCGCAGGCTATGACCGGGAAGGTCGTGTGGGCGCTAGCCGGCGGCATGCGAGCCTAGAATTGGCTGATGTGGCGCCGTGATGAACACGGGCGCCTTCTTTCCGAGAGCACGAGGTGAGCATGACCGAGCTGGTCCGCATCTGCCGAGGACGGCCGTCATGAGCTCCGGTTCGCAGCCTCCCGCGCCGGGGACACCGAAGATCGACCCGACGGTCTCGCACTCGGCACGCATCTGGAACTACTGGCTCGGCGGCAAGGACTACTTCCAGGTCGACAAGGAAATCGGCGACCAGATCCTGGGATTCGTACCAGAACTGGTCCGGTCAGCTCGTGCGGACCGCCAGTTCCTCGCCCGGGCCGTCCGGTACCTCGCCGCCGAGCAGGGAATCCGCCAGTTCCTCGACATCGGCACCGGCCTGCCGACCGTCGACAACACTCATGAGGTTGCCCAGAACATCGCACCGGCATCCCGCATCGTCTACGTCGACAACGACCCGCTCGTGCTCGCGCACGCCCACGCCCTGCTCATGAGCACGCCGGAGGGTGCCTGCGACTACATCGACGCCGATGTGCACGATCCCGGCGCCATCGTGGCGCACGCCGCCACGACACTCGACTTCAGCCAGCCCGTCGCGATCATGATGCTCGGCATCGTCAACTTCGTCATCGATACCGCCCAGGCCCAGCAGATCATCCGCCAGTTGGCTGACGCCCTGCCGTCCGGCAGCTACCTCACGATCTCGCACCCGACCACCGAAGTCGATGCCGCGCCGATGATCGCGGCCGTGGAGTACTGGAACCAGCAAGGCTCCGCGCCGATGACGCTGCGCACACGCGAGGAGATCCTGACCTTCTTCGACGGGATGGACCTCGTCGACCCTGGACTGGTCACCTGCTCGCGATGGCGGCCAGCCCCCGTCGCAGTAGGCGAGATCACCGACGTCACCCACTTCGGCGGCGTCGCGCTCAAGAACTGACACCCAGCTCGCGTGACCCTGCGCTCCCGTCGCGCTGCAAGCGAGTCCCGGTGTTCGCGTCTGCGTTCCGGGATGTTTTCCTCCGGGCAGAGCGGCTGCGCCCTGGGGACAGGACACGGGGCGGTATTGCTGGTTTTCCTTTTCTGTCGGGTCACCGGATCTGGTCTGGGTGCGGGCAGCGGGAGGGCCGGTGTCCCGCGCCGGGTTCCGGAGCGCGGGACACCGGT
>JGI12635J15846_10001733_pt1 | contig 19013 bp, 16 predicted proteins | sample BlaSpr_A8_OM2_M2_FD_15846 | JGI IMG/M metagenome (IMG submission 15846) | reverse complement strand
TGAGTTGGTGAGTTCTGACCAACGGGATTTTCCGCGTTAGCGCGGTGCGATGCGGCTGATACCTTGTCCGTTGCAACGCCGTCGAACCGCCGTAACGCCGCGCGGAATTCAACAGCCATGTCCCTGGGCTCGTCGTTATTCCGGTCCGGCAATTGCAAAATTTCGTTCTCGCCGATCTGGAGCGGATTTTTTTGACCCGAGATCGGCCGTTCCGTAGAAGCCCTCGCCTCACCTTGAGCGTCGACTTCGCGCGGGAGCACCGGGTGGGTCTTTTCGTCGGTGGAGAGAGTACCGTTCAAAGTGCGCACGACATTCGTTGCCGCCGCGCGATGCGAAGTGACGGCAGGCGGGTGGATATCAGCCGGGTCGGCTTCCGCGGCATAAAACCCCGCCTGAGATGGCGATCGTTGATCCCTGACAGGCGCCGTCGAAGGCCGCCGAGCGGCTGGGCCGTCGACGACCGCGGCCTCAGCATTCTCTTCAGAGGGACGCGCAGGCATTTCCCAACCCGGGACGAGAATTGGGCGATCGAACAGCGAAGACAACCGGGGCCTGATGGTAAGCTCCGGCGCCTGAGCCCTCGTTATGAGACTGGTCAGGTACTCACTCATTCGTCCAACATGTCCAGATAGCATTGGCGCCGCACCGGACTGAGCGCCAGTATGTCAGCTTCGGGCCACCCATAGGCTCGGGCGAGACGATGCACGTCGCGCAGAAGACCAATCGCCCAGGCATCGATTTCGCTCCAAAGATAGGAGACGATATCGAACGGAGCCCGCCAGTCCGCCTCGCATTCGGCACATCGAAGATGAAGGCCAATCTCTCCTTGCGGATCGGCAAGTGACATTTTCTGATCGAGCGCATCGATCAGTGCCGGCGGCAATTCGGCGGCCGCAATTTCCCGATTCCCCTGCTGCGCCCGCTGCAGCAACCGGGCGATAAGCTGGCGTTTGCTCTCCTCGCCCAGGCCGGGTCCAGGCAGCGCAAGCAGGTCGAGGCTGTTCGGGAGGCGAAATGAAACGTCGTACCCGTCGTGACTGAACGACAAGGTCTCCGCGCGCTCGTGCAATTCTGCGCCACAAGCTGCCGTCACACTGATGTCGTCCGCATCGAAGTCCATCTCGAGGCTGGCGTGGCAGGCGGGACAGAGCGTCACCGCCTTGAGCCGCGATCCGAACAGCTTCCGACGCAACGTCAGCAGCAAACGATCGCGCGCCCCGATCGTCAGCCGCGCGATCTCGTCCGGCGGCAGCTCGGCGCAGGCCGCGGACAATAGCGCCAGCGCGCGGCCGGTTTGTCGCGGCGCCGCCCTCCCGTGCTCCCATGCCGCGAGCAGGTCCTGTGTCGGGGGCACTTGCATGGCATCACGCCGCCGGCACCGTGAAGGTCGGCTCGGTCGGCTCGACGACGTCGGTATCCCGTTCCCAACCCTCGTTCTCGAGTTTGATATGCTGGATCGCCACCGCGTTGGCGTTGGCGTCGAGATCGGGCAAAGCCTGGTATTCCGAAACCCAGCAGCGATAGATCTTGTAGGTGATCGCAAGCTGGCCGGCCTCGTTGTAGACCTCCAGCAGGAGATCCTTGCGGAAATCCTTCAGCGAGGTCTCGCTCCCGAGCGCCGCGCCGTAATGCCAGATCTTGTTCGCCCATTTTTCAAATTCGGTATCGTGGGTCACGCCGCGCTCGAGCGTGATCGCCTCGTATTCGGTGCGGCCAGGCGATTTGCGGCTGCTGGAGGGATCGCCGCCTTCGCGGTGCTTGACCACTTCGGTGGTCCGCTTCAGTCCGCCAACCTTGCTGATGCCGGCGACGTACTTGCCGTCCCATTTGACCCTGAACTTGAAATTCTTGTAGGGGTCAAAGCGCGTTGCGTTCACACTGAACTCGGCCATAGGTGGTTCCCCTTTGTTAGGTCAGGATGTTGCCGGCGATCTGCTGAATCTGCAGCACGACGAACTCGGCCGGCTTCAGCGGCGCAAATCCGACGCGAATGTTGACGATGCCGAGATCGATGTCGTTCTGGGTGGTGGTGTCCTTGTCGCATTTGACAAAGTACGCGGCCGCGGGCGTTTGCCCCTGGAAGGCTCCTTTGACGAACAGATTATGCATGAAGGCGCCGACATTGAGCCTGATCTGCGCCCATAGCGGCTCGTCGTTCGGCTCGAACACGACCCACTGCGTGCCGCGGAACAGGCTTTCTTCGATGTAGAGCGCGAGCCGGCGTACCGGGATGTATTTGTACTCGTCCGCTACCTGATCGGCGCCGCGCAGCGTACGCGCCCCCCACACGACGTTGCCGTAAACCGGGAAATTTCGCAGGCAGTTGATGCCAAGCTGATTGAGGACGCCGTTCTCGTCGTTGGTGAGCTTGTCCGCAAGCTTGGTGATCCCGCTTAGCGCCGCATCGAGGCCTGCCGGCGCCTTCCATACGCCGCGCTGCGCGTCGGTCGCCGCCATCACGCCGGCGACGAGGCCGCAGGGAACAAAGGTATCGGTCTGGTCGAGCGAGTCCGGCGTAACGACGCGCGGATAATACAGTGCCGCGTTTCGAGCGTTCGGACCGGTCAGACCGAGATTGTCGAGCGTAGACTGCCCCGCACCGGACCCCGTGCCCGGGCTAGCCCCCCACGCCTTCGGCGGATCCACGATCAACATGGCCCGGCGCTTCTGGCAGTAGTCCAATGCTTTCTGGTAAACCTTGGGGGTCGTGTCTCCTCCCCTCGCCGACGGTGGAATGCATAGCAGATTGAAGATATCGACGCCGTCCAAAGCAAAGATCCCCTTCTTTGGGTTGGGATCGGCGGCACCGCCCAAATAGTCATCATCGCCGACCGTTCCGCCGTCGTTGCCAGGTGGGAGAGTTGGCGCGGCGGGCGCAGGCGCCGGTGCCGCGGGGGCCGGTTGTGGCCCTACAGGAGGCGCCCCGCCAGGAGGGGCTGCGTTGCCGACGGGAGGCGCAGGTTGCGCCGACAGCGACGAAGGCAGATTCGGAGTCCCGTCCTGTTTCAACGGTATTCTGACTAGCTGCGAGGATTGAAGCGCGCGATCAACGCGCTGCGCTCTGCCGGCGCCGGGGACGTCCTTGAGCGTCAGACTAAGGAACTGTTCCCGGCTCACGACTTGTCCGTTGGCACCAGTCAACAAGACGGTGAGATTAAAGAGATCCTCGGCACCCGCCAGGCCAAATCCCTTCGCGACCTGATCGGTCGTCGTGTTCTTGGGCACGGGAACAACCGTTGCGGAGAGCCCGTCCGACCACTTTCCCGGACTGGCGGCTTCGAGCGTCAGATTACCCGCCGCGATCTGTCCCTTTCCTGAACTGCCGTCAGGCGCTTTGTAAATCCGGACGATGACGGCCTGGCCGCCACCGTTTCCGAAGAAATCGGCAACCGCGTAACTCATCGGATAGTCGTAGCCGAGACCACCGAACCGGCGCTGGAAATCGGCAAAGCTGAAGACCGTCGTGGCTTCGTCAGTGGGACCGGACATCGCCTTCCCGACAAACGCCGTAATCGATGTCGCGACACCTGTGATCGTGCGAACACCACTTGGAATCTCTTCGATATAGACGCCTGGATAGGAAAGTGCGACGGGCATCGAGCTCTTCTCCTCTTGCAACATTTGATTGCAACAAACAATATATGTAATCTAAGATTGCATATGACGGCAGGGCCGATTGCCTCGCGTCAGCTTCGTGGCAAGTATTCGCGTCATCACCGACGTCCGGTCGAGCGGGACGCCGCCGTCTTCGTTGATCAATCAAAGTCGGTCGGGGATTTCCGACCGGTAACGCAAACAAATCACCCCCGCGCGTCAAACGGTATGATCTGGTTCACACGCGGCGCGCCTTCACCGTGCATACCAGGGGATGCCAATATCTCTTCCGTACTCCCTCTCGAGATTCCTGATCGTCGAGTCAAAATCGGAGGCCCTTCTTGGCCTCGGTTTGGATTCCTTCGAATCTTTCGCTTCTTTCGGCTCTTGTGACTTCGGCTCCTGTGATTTCGCCTCCCGCGGTTTCGGCTCCTGCGATCTGACGTCCAGCAATTCCTGATTCATGCGTGCGATCGATTGTTCCTGAGTGGCAATTTGCTGCTTGCGCTGATCGAGTTCCGCTGCGGTGGCGGCGAGCTTTTGCTGAAGCTCCTTGTTCGCGGCCTGTGCGTCGGTCAACTGCCCTTTCACGTCATCGCCCGGTCCCGCACCTGGGTTGGCCGCTTGCGCTTTGAGTTGGTCCTGGGCCGTCTTCAAATCCTGATCGAGCCTGCCATAGGCCTCGTTAAGAGCCCGCGAGCGATCTTGCAGCTCTTGGTTGAGATGATCCGCCGCATTGAGCTTGTTCTGCAGATCACTGACGACGGCGGGTGGAGCGGTTTTTGTCGCGCCGCTGTCCCCACTGCCATGAAAGTAGTAGCCGCCCACGCCACCGGCACCGGTCAGCAATATTGCGATGACCGACATCGCCATCGGACCGAATTTTCGCTTGGCGGGAACAGCAGAGCCCGCGCCCGGATTTGTCCCGCCCGATGGGCCCACAGACGCTGCCATCACTTCCTTTTTGAGTGCATCGAAGTCTGCTTTGAGAACTCCGAGCAGCTTGTCCTTCTGGGCGATCAGATCCTGATGACCGGCTGTCAGCTTTTGTATGACCCCTTCGTGCTCCTGTTTCACTGATGCGACGGTGCGCTCGGCCGCCGCCTGGCTCTCCCGGAGCCGTTGCTCATTTTGCGTAGCAACGGTGGCAACCTCGAAATGTTTCTTTTCCAGGTCCGCCATCGCCTGCGTGCTTGCCGTGAGATGCTCCTTTAGGCGAGCTTCTTCGGCCTTCCACGCCTCCGCATCCCGTTTCGCTTGAGCTTCGGCCTGCGCGATGGCTTCATCGTGATCGCGCTTTGCGGTTTCGACGGCTTGCTCCAGTTTCGCAACGTCTCGCTCACTCGCAGCGAGCAATTTCTTCAGCCGCTCCAATTCGTTCAGGTCGGTATCGGGGGACGCAGGCGCGGGCGAAACGGGAGGCGACACCAGCCGGGTTCCGCATTCCAGGCAGAAACCCTTTCCGGCGGGGTTTTCACGTTGACACTTGTGACACCTGATCGTCGCCATGTTCGCCGGACCAAGAATCGAACGGCGTAAAGTACCGTTATGAATTTGTTACAAGCTTTGGTAGCCCGGCAATATGACCTGCTTCACAAAAGCGGATGTGCAAATCGAGTTGTCGGGTAGCGATCGAATTACGTCAGCTTTGTTGCCGGAGGGCGTCACCGAGCTTGAATGAGTGTGGGCGAGCACATCTCCAACTTTGTCGCTTGATAATCTAAAATCGGTATCACCGCCAATCTAGTCAGTCAACCACAAGACGAGTTGCAAACGAGATCGAAAGAACGCGTGACGCGTTGTCGCACCAGTCCGGATGTCGATCATTTGACTCTTTGAAAAATAAAATCTTTCGAGTCGTGACTCGAACCGCACGGCGCTTTCATCGGCTGAGTTCGAGTGATCAATTCTGATCAAACGACAACCCTGAGCCGGAATTGGACGCATCGCCCGCTCATCTCGGGATCTTTGGTAACCTGATGGGATCGTTGCTTATTGCGAAAGAAGAAGTCAGGCCGCGCCGACAGCTTGACGCGCGGGAATCCCAGCATAGTAAGCGGAACCCGATCGGAGCAAGGCGGAGACATCGCGTTATCAGATCAGCGCGTGAAGATCAGGCGCTCGGCGGCCAAGCGTTCCTGCCAATGATGGCGCTCGAGCTCGGGATCGAGGTGCTCCTCCACGGGCCGGCCGATGCAGAGATAAGCGATCAGGGTCCAGGTCTCGGGCACATCGAGTATCCGGCACAACATCTTCGGCTCAAGGATCGAAATCCAGCCGAGCCCCAGTCCCTCGGCGCGTGCCGCAAGCCAGAGGGTCTGGATCGCAGCAACAACCGAGTATTGAAGGGTCTGGGGCATGGTTTGACGGCCGAGGCCGCTGCCGGCCTCCGTTGCCTCATCGGCGAACACGGCAAGATGCACGGGAGCATCTTGGAGCCCCTCAAGCTTCAATCTCGCATATTGGGCGCGCTGTTCGCCGGCATAGTTTTCCAGCGCCTTCGCGTTGGCCCGGACAAAACTCGACCGCACCGCTTCGCGACACTCAGGAGATTCGACCAGCACGAACCGCCAGGGTTGGCAGTGTCCGACCGAGGGGGCGTGGCTCGCAAGTTCAAGCAATGACTGAATCAGAACGGGGTCGACGGGATCGCGGCGAAAGCGGCGGACGTCGCGGCGCCAGAGCACGAGATCACGGAACGCTTGCCGAAAGGCGGCATCAAATCGCCGTGCAAATGGACCCTGCGTCTCGGTCATGGCGCCACCCGGTCGATGACATGAAAAAACGTGCCCGTTATCGAGCCCTGTCGCACGCCTTGTTCAGGCACTTCGGCGTCAACGGCATCCCTGCAATCGACCAGCGGATCGCCGCTCGCCGAAACCGTGCGCGCATAGTGGAACTCGTGGCCGAGCACTTCCGTTCCCTCCGCACCGAGCGAGCAGGCCGCGCGAAGCCGCGCGCGCCGATAGCCCAGATGCAGCCTTCGGTTCGCAAAGGAAGTCTCTAACCCGAGCAAGCCGGTCATTTCGTGCCTGTTGCCGTCGGCATCCTCGAGCCCGCGCCCCAGCACCATATAGCCACCGCACTCGCCGTGGATCGGAACAGAGCGTTGCGCAAGTTTCTGAAGACCTATTCGGAAACCGTGGGCAGAGGCGAGAACTCCAGCGTGGAGTTCCGGATAGCCGCCGGGCAACCAGACGGCGTCGGCCGCCGCATTGGGAGCCTCGTCGGCGAGCGGCGAGAACGGAATGATCTCCGCGCCGGCGAGCCGCCATTGGCGAATGAGATGAGGATAGATGAAGGAGAACGCCCGGTCCTGCGCCAGCGCAATGCGCTGTCCGGGCGGGTGCAATTGGGTCCGATTGGAATGCTCGTCGCGGATCGCGAACTTCGCCGGCCGCGCCGATTGCCTGACCGCATCGAGATCAATAGCAGCACCGACGACGTCAGCGAGCACGTCCAGACGTACATCGATCGCCGCTATCTCCCGGGCCTGGACCAGACCGAGATGCCGCTCGGGCAGCGCGAGACGATCCTCCCGAAAAATCGCTCCAAAAACCCGCATCTTGATCCGCTGGAACGCCGGCACGACCATCGCAAAATGCCGTTCGCTTGCCACGCGATTGAGAATGACGCCCGCGATATCGACGCCGTCCCGATATTTGGCGCAACCGAGCGCCACAGCAGCCGCCGTCTCGGTCTGGCCGCTGACGTCGAGCACCAGCACCACCGGCCACCCGAGCAGAGCAGCGAGGTCGGCGGTCGCGCCAGACCCGGACTGACCGCGCGCCGCGGCACCGTCGAACAGCCCCATCACGCCTTCGGCAATGCAGATATCCGCGCCTGCGGGAACCTTGGTCGCAAGCGTTGCAATAAGCTCCTCTCCCATCGCCCAGCTGTCGAGATTGTAACTCGACCGCCCCGCAGCGATTTCGTGAAACGCCGGATCGATGTAGTCCGGACCGCACTTGAAGGGCTGCACGCCAAAACCTCGGCGCCGAAGCGCACGCAACAGCCCGAGCGTGACCGTTGTCTTCCCGGCGCCCGAGCGTGGCGCCGCGATGATAAGGCCTGGTGGACTGAGGTGAGGAATCATCGCCAGCCAACCATGTTCGCCAGAAGCTGTTGCCTCATCGCAGCAATGGCACCGACAATCACGATCGCCGGCGCGCTGACGCCTTGCGTCGCGGCGTCCGCGGCGGCCATCCCAAGCGAGGTTTCGATGATGCGCTCCTCNGCTGTCGTCGAGGAACTGATGATCACGGCAGGCGTATCGGGAGCCATGCCGCCGCGTTGGAACGCGCTCGTGATCTCGGGCAAATTCGCCATCGGCATATAGACGATGATCGGCTGTCCGGTGCGCGCCAGCTTCTCCCACTCCGCTGCCGAGCTCCCGTCCGCCGCGCGGCTTCCCGCCACCAGGATGACGGCATGGTTGGTCTGGCGCATGGTCGCGGGAATACCGGCCAGCGCCGCAGCCGCAAGCCCCGAGGTGATCCCGGGAATGATCCGGAACCTGAGCCCGGCGCGCGTCAGCGCCAACGCTTCCTCGCCGCCGCGCCCGAACACAAAGGGGTCGCCGCCTTTCAGGCGCAGAACGCGCCGCCCCATCCTGGCGCGCTCGATCAACAGCTCGTTGATATCGGTCTGCTGAGCCGAGGGCCTGCCCCCGCGCTTGCCGGCAAAGATCAGCTCTGCCTGGTTGCCCGCGAGTTCAAGGATCGCTGGGCCGACGAGCGCATCGTAAACGATGTCGTCGGCTATTCGCAGCGCATGGAGCGCATGCAATGTCAAAAGCCCGGGGTCGCCGGGGCCTGCACCGGCAAGCCAAACTTCGCCGGCTGCGAACTCCGGGAAATCAGGGAGATTATCGATGTGCAGTTTCATGGAGAAATCGTGATAAGTCTTGGCGCGCGGAATCGGAACAGAATGTGAGCGACGCCGACGATACAAGTGAGAAAAAGCCAGATCAGCCGCTCAGGCGCGGCTGGACCACGGGCACCTGCGCGACGGCCGCCACACGCGCCGCGTATGAGGCGCTCGTGACTGGAGAATGTCCGGATCCGGTGGAAGTGAAGCTTCCGAACGGCGCGCGCGTTAGTTTCGCGGTTGCCGTCTTCGAAACGCCCGAGGGCGGTGCGACCGCGGGGATCGTGAAAGACGCCGGCGACGATCCCGACGTCACCCACGGCGCCCTGATCAAGGCGACGGTGCGAGCGGGCACGCCCGGTTCCGGCGTCACTTTTCTCGCGGGCCAGGGCGTGGGCAGCGTGACAAAACCCGGCCTTCCGGTCCCGCCCGGCGAGCCCGCGATCAATCCGGTACCGCGCGAGATGATGCGAAGTGCCGTTCGCGAAGTGGTGGAGCGGTTCGGGGCATCCGGTGACGTGATCGTCGAACTCTCTATACCCGGCGGCGAAGCGCTCGCCGCCAAGACGCTCAACGCGCGTCTCGGTATTGTTGGCGGACTCTCGATCCTCGGCACCACCGGAATTGTCGTGCCCTACTCCTGTGCGGCCTGGATCCACTCGATCCATCGCGGTATCGACGTCGCGCGCGCCAGCGGCCTCAAGCACATCGCTGGCTCGACGGGATCGACCTCGGAAGTGGCCGTTCAAAAACTGCATGGGCTTTCCGAAACCGCGCTGATCGACATGGGCGACTTCGTCGGCGGCATGCTGAAATATGCCAAGCGACACCCGGTCCCGCGCATCACCATCGCCGGAGGCTTTGCCAAAATGACAAAACTCGGACAAGGGCTGCTCGATCTGCATTCGAAGTCCGGCAGCGTCGACCGCATCTGGCTTTCCGAACTTTTGCAGGAAGCGGACGCGCCCGCCGATCTCATCGAACTGTGCAGGGATGCCAATACCGCGTTGCTGGTTCTGCGGGAGGCGGAACAGCGCGGCGTCCCGATTGGCGAATTCGTCGCCAGGGCTGCGTGGAAGACGGCCGCGCAAGTGCTCGATGGATCGGGCATCGCCCTCGATATCGCAGTGTTCGACCGCGAAGGCAAAGTCGTCGGGCGCTGGGAATAGGTTTTCGATCATGCGCCGCCTCCCCGGAACCGTCGGCGATATCCGCTGTCGTATAGTGCACTGTCCCGGAAATCACACGCCGCCAGCACGTCACCGACGATGATGAGCGCGGTACGCTCGATATTTGTCTTTTTCACCTCAGCTGCGATGCTACCAAGCGTCGCCCGGATGATCTGCTGGTCCGGCCAGCTCGCGCGAAACACGACCGCGACCGGGCAATCTTCCCCATAAGCGGGGACTAACTCTGCGACGGTTTTTTCGATGGCGTGAATGGAGAGATGGATAGCAAGTGTCGCACGCGTTGCGGCGAAGGCGGAAAGCGTCTCGGTCGCCGGCATCGCCGACGCGCGTCCGGGCGTTCGCGTCAATACGACCGATTGCGCCACTTCGGGCAATGTCAATTCCCTGGCCAAGGCGGCCGCGGCCGCGGCGAAAGCGGGAACGCCCGGCGTCACCGTGTAAGGGATATTGAGCGCATCCAAGCGCCGCAACTGTTCGCCAAGTGCGCTCCAGATCGAAAGATCTCCGGAATGCAGCCGCGCGACATTTTGGCCGCGATCGGTGGCCTGCACCATCTCGGCAATAATCTCGTCGAGCGACATCGACGCGGAATCGATGATTGCGGCCCCGGGCGGGCAGTAATCGAGCAGCGCCTTTTGCACCAGAGAACCGGCATAGAGGCAGACCGGGCAACTAGCGATCAGATCGCGTCCCCGCACGGTGATGAGGTCCGCTGCTCCAGGTCCTGCCCCGATGAAGTGAACGGTCATGAGCCCTCACTGATGGCGATGGCACAGGTTACGTTGTCGGCCGCGACCCGCGCACCGAGAAGCCGGGCGCTGGGGCCCGCTGCGACCAGAGCGGACGCCTCTGCGATCGACGGAACACCCTTGAGCGCCTGAACGCGCGACGAGCGCGTAACGACTTTGTCGGACGCCCGATCCAGATCGGCGAGCGAGCACCGGACGAGAGGAACCGACAGAGATTGCGCGGCGTTCGCGATCCCGCACTCGTCCGCTTTTGACGCCTCGGTCGCGATCGCATCGAGGTTTTCGCGGACGATGCCAGAGGTGGCAAGAACCGCGAGAATCAGGCTCACGATGTCTTCCGACAACGTCCCGCGCTTGCATCCGATGCCGGCAACAATCATGGTTTTTTCACCCGCCATTGCGTCACCGGCATCGCCGGGCGCCAGCCAAACATGCTGCCGACCTTGTCCGCGCGTGCGACCTGCAGCCGAACGAGATCGCCACCGAAACGCTGGAAATAGTCGGCGAACCGGGCCTCCGTCTCGAGCGACACCGCATTGGCAACGAGCCGGCCCCGAGGTTTTAGCGCCGCCCAGACCGCTTCGAACACGCCGTCATCCATCATGCCGCCACCGACAAACACCGCATCCGGTCGGGCAAGCCCTGCCAGCGCCTCCGGTGCGCGGCCTTGCACAATCCTGAGTTCGGGCACGCCGAGCGCCGCGGCGTTGCGGGCGGCGCGGTCAGCGCGGTCGTTGCGGGCCTCGACACCGATCGCGCCCAGGGTAGGATGCCGCAGCAGCCATTCGATCGCGATCGAGCCGGCGCCGAGTCCGACATCCCACAACAATTCGCCATGCCGCGGCTCGAGCGACGAAAGTGTGACGGCGCGAATTTCCCGTTTTGTCAGTTGGCCATCATGCTCAAAGAGCGCGTCGTCAAGGCCCGGTGTGAGCGGGATGATCGGGGCGTCCGGTCCCGCGACCACCTCGATCGCGATGGTATTGAGCGGAACGATTTCCTCGATATCGAAATTCGCTGCCCTGGTGTGGCGTACCCGCTCGCGCGGGCCGCCCATCGCCTCGAGCACGGTGATACGCGATTGTCCCATGCGATGCGCGTTGAAAAAATCAGCGAGCTTTGCGGGCGTCGCGCCGTCCCAGGAAAGCGCCAGGATGCGCGCGCCGGGTTGCAGATGCCTGATAATGCCCTGCAGCGCGCGACCATGCAGCGTGACGAGCGCAACGTGCTGGAGCGACCATCCCATTCTCGCTGCGGCGAGGCTGAAAGCCGAGGGTTGCGGCAGGCAAACGAATTCTTCCGCCGGGACAAACTCGGCAAGCTGCTTGCCAACGCCGAAATGGAAGGGGTCGCCGCTCGCCAACACCACGACCGGGCGCCCGCGATGCCGCTTGACCTCAGCGAATGCGTCGCTCATCGGGCTGGGCCAGGCAAGACGCCGGCCACGGATCAAATCGCCGGCGAGCTCCAGATGGCGCGCGCCGCCGACGACCAGCTCCGCTGATGCGATCAGCCGCCGAGCGACGGAGGATAGCCCTTCCACGCCATCTTCGCCGATGCCGACGATGGACAGCCAGCGCTGCACGTTGCAGGTTGCAGGCTCAGCATTCATGGAGATGCTCTCGATGCGCGTTCTCATCCTTGGAGGTACCACCGAGGCCTCGGAGCTGACGCGCCTGCTGGCGGCTAACCCCCGCTTCGACGCGACGGTTTCGCTTGCCGGGCGCACCACGAACCCCAAAGCGCAGCCGGTGCGAACCCGGATCGGCGGCTTCGGCGGCGCCGACGGTCTCGCCGCGTGGCTTGAGCAGGACGCAACGCAAGCGGTCATTGACGCAACGCATCCTTACGCCGATCAAATCTCCGCCAACGCGGTCGCGGCCTGCGCACGGCTTGCGATCCCGCTCGNCTCGATCGTACGTCCCGCCTGGGAACCCCAACCGAGCGACAACTGGCTTGCCGTCGCGAGCGCCGAAGCTGCCGCCGATGCGCTGGGGCCAAAACCCCGTCGCGTTTTTCTCACGCTTGGCCGCCTTGAGCTCGGTGCTTTCGCGAGCGCGCCCCATCATCACTACATCGCCCGCACCATCGATCCGCCTGGTGACATCGCGCTGCCGCCCGATATCCGGCTGTTTTACGATCGTGGTCCCTTCGACCGAGAATCTGAAACGGCGCTTCTCGCGCGCGAGAAGATCGAAATGCTCGTCTCCAAAAACTCGGGCGGGGCGGCGACCTACGCAAAGATCGAAGCGGCGCGCCATCTTGGCATCCCCGTCGTGATGATTGCGCGACCGAACAAGCCGCGTGGACAGGCCCTCGAAAGCGCGGAGGCGGCCGCACTCTGGCTTGAACATCAGCTCGCTCATCGCACCACCTCACGTTCGGCACGCGGCGTATAGACGAAGGGCCTGCGCCCGTTTCGTGAGATGAGCCGTGTTGCCACCGCGCCAATGATGACAAGCGTGCGCATATCGGCAAGGGCAGGATCTGCCTCGCCCAACTCAGTCATGACAACGCGCGCTTCGGGTGTCGCAGCACTTCTGACAAAGAGCACGACGGTCTGAGGCGATTTTTTCGCTCTCAGCAAATCGAACGCGCGGCCAAGCTGGTTTGGCCTTGCCCGCGAAGCAGGATTGTAAAGCGCGATGACAAAATCGGCTTCCGCCGCGGCGCGCAAACGTCGTTCGATCGTTTCCCATGACTTCAGATTGTCCGACAGCGATATGGCGCAAAAATCCGCGCCGAGCGGCGCGCCGACTTCGGCGGCTGCCGCAAGCATCGCCGTTATCCCCGGCTCGACATGTATATTGAGTTCGCGCCAGGCGGGATCGCCGGCTTCGATGGCTTCGAAAACCGCAGCCGCCATCGCGAATACGCCGGGATCGCCACCCGAGACGACCGCGACCTTGTTGCCTTCGGCCGCCAGCACGAGCGCGTGACGTGCGCGGTCGATTTCGAGACGATTGCCGGACGCATGACGGCGCCGGCTGAAGACCGATTTTGGAATCCGATCGAGATAGGTCTCATATCCAACAAGATCGGTTGCAGCAGAAAGCGCTTTCGCAGCCGCAGGCGTCAAGAAGTCCATCGACCCCGGTCCAAGACCGACAATGACCAGCGAGCCGCTCACAGCCGCCTCCCCTGACCCGGGATCAACACCATGGAAAAGTACGGGCCCTTGCCGTTAGGACATTCGGACAGTGGCATGATCTGCTCCCCTTGCATGGTGCCGCGCTCGACATAGACCGCGCGCGAGAGCAACCCGGCCGCCTCGACCGCGCGGCGGACTTTTGCGAGGTTCTTGCCCACCTTCATGATGACGGCGGCGTCGGTCTCCGTTAGCCGGCGGGTCAATTGTTCTTCGCTCAACGTTCCCGGCAATACCGAGAGGATGTCGTTGCCCCAGGTGATCGGCGCATTGGCGCGGGTCCAGCAGCCTGACATACCGGTGACGCCGGGCACGATTTCGATCGGGAATTCGCGATTGAGACGCCGCCACATGTGCATGAAGGAGCCGTAGAAGAACGGATCGCCTTCGGCCAGAAGCCCGACGGACTTGCCTTGTCGAAGCAATTCCACAAGCGCCGCGACACTCTCTTCATAGAAATGCACGATCTGTTTCTGATATGAGGGATCTTCGGGCGAGAGCTCGTCCGTCACCGGGTATTCCAGCCGAAGCTCGGTTCGTCCCGGTGCCAGCAGAGGATCGACAATGCCTCGCGCGTTTCCCTGTAGCCCTCGCTTGGCAAAAAACGCCAACACGTCGACATCTCGCACCAGCGCCGCCGCGCGCAGCGTCAGATAGCGGACATCGCCCGGCCCGACACCGATGCCGTAGAGTGTTCCTGCACAGGCGGTTCCTGCGATCGCGTCAAAACCTGTCATTCGCGCTCACTCGCCAGCGCATTGATGGCTGCAACGGCCATGGCACTGCCGCCGCGGCGGCCGCGCACGACAAGAAATGGCACGCGGGCCTGCAACCGAAGCGCTTCCTTGGATTCGGCGGCGCCCACGAAGCCGACGGGAACGCCGATGATGGCGGCGGGAGCCGGCGCGCCCTCGTCGAGCATTTCAAGCAGCCGAAACAGCGCAGTCGGCGCATTGCCGACGGCGACGACGGCTCCCTCGAGATGAGGCCGCCACAGCTCCAACGCCGTGGCCGAGCGCGTGTTGCCAATCTTGGCGGCGAGCCGCGCAACCGCGGGATCGTCGAGCGTGCAAATGACATTGTTGTCCTTTGGCAGCCTGCTGCGGGTGATGCCATGCGCGACCATCTTCGCATCACACAGGATTGGCGCGCCCCGCAATAATGCTGCGCGGGCGCGGGCAGCAAACGTCGGTGACATCTCGATATCGCTGACGACATCGATCATGCCGCAGGCGTGGATGATCCTGACCACTAACTTCTCTTCGAGCTCCTCGAATCGCGAGAGGTCGGCCTCGGCGCGGATGATCGCAAACGAATTGCGGTAAATCTCGGCCCCGTCGCGAATGTAGCTGCGAGATTCAGTCATGATGGCGCCCTTCGACCGAAGCGAAGATTGCGTCGGGATCGGCAGCAAGCACGGCGAACGAAGCGCTGCTTGCAGGGCGATCCCCGGCGGTTCCGTTGCGAACGATCCCGTAAACATCTTCAGCGCCGACCAGCACCAGGTCGGCCGCGGCGGACTTTGCACACCCCTTGGCACAACCGGAGACGTGAACGGTACCTTCAAAGCCAAACCTGGATGACAATGCGGCAAGCCGGCGCGCGTCGCCGCGGGTGTCGAGGCGCGTCGACCGACAGGCTGGTGCGCCCGGACAAGCCTCTACTCTAAGCAGAGGATCATCGGGATCGACGATGAGACCCGCGCCTCCGGCGACATCGAGGATTGCTTGTCCTATCGATGCGCCAGGAATCCCGGCATACAAAATGCGCCACGGTGACAGCCTGATTTCTTTGACACCGAAGGCCGCCATCTCGCCGGCAAGTATCCGGAGCTGATCGGTCTCGACGCGGCCGAATGGCGCTGCGATACCCACGGCGAACCGGCCGGAGCCCAAATCAAGCAAGCCAACGCGCCGATCCGACGATCCGTCGGTGTGTTCTGGAATAACCATGACTGGATTGACCCGCGACTTCATCGATGATCGGAGTGATGCAAAACCTTCGTCGGAGAGGTCGCGCATGCGTTGCCGCGTTCCGTTCGGGGCCGTTTCGAGGAAAGCGCACGCGGTTTCGATTGCGGCCGTAGCTGCGGCTGCGGGAGAGACCGAACCAAGCCAATCGATCCCGGCCTGCGTGTCGATACCAATCGCGACGGAAGGATTTGCGCCGTTGCGAATAGCCGTCAGGCGAATATCGGCCCGCTCATCCGCAAGTGTCAAAGTCCCGCAACCGTCGACGATGAAACCGAACTTGGAGGGCAGAGCCCAGAGTGCGCGTTCGGATACAAGCAATCGCGCGATTTCCAGGGCGATCCCACGGATATCAAGCACCTCGGCTGGGTCGATCCCCGCGAGCGGGCTGATCATGAGGTTGCGTACCGCTTCCCCTTCCGGAGTTGGATCGAGAAGTCCGAGCCCTGCAAGCACATCTTGCAGTCCCGGCAAGCTTTCTTCGCTGACGCCGCGGACTTGCAGATTGGCGCGCCGCGTCAGATCGATATGGCCGTTGCCGAAACGCTGGGCGGCTTCGGCAAGCACGACCAGTTCGTCCGGCCTGAACATTCCGCATCGCGGGCGCACCCGCACGATAAGTCCGTCGCCGCTCCGCATCGGTTTTAGCGCGCCGGGGCACCAACCCTTCACCTCGAATGCCGCGTGATTCATTTTGCGGCCTCCATCGATGGACCGAGATCGTGCTGCGATTTCGCGATGGCGCGGTCCAGTTCGCCGGCAACGGCATTGCGCCGCGCAACCCAGAGCCCACGCGTCAGCGCATCGCGGAGCCGCGAGGCGATCGCTGCCGCGCCTGCCGGGTTAGCTCCAATCATCCCCGCCAACACCGCTTCATCCCCGATCAGGGCATCATGCGCGATGTCAAATAAATGATTTGGCACGGCACGCGTTGTTGCCGCGAAGGCGTAAAGGGCGTCGACGCCCTGGGCGATTTCGGCAACGCCGCGATAACCGTGAGCGAGCATGCCCGCAATCCAGCGCGGATTGGTCAGCCGTCCTCGTACGATTCGTGCTATCTCCTCGCCAACCGTGCGGGCTTTCGGCGTTGATGGCTCGCTCGTATCGAGGTGGTAGAGTTTTGCATCGTTGCCGAGCAACGCCGCCGCCGCCGCAAAGCCGCCGACGAAATCGGCGACCCCGTCACCATCGAGAAGATCCCGCTCGCGGTCGTCTTGCGGATGGACCAGCGCATCGGCCGCAGAAACGCGGGCGCGAAAACCATCTCCCGCCGGCGTGACCGCCTGCACACCCCCATACGCGTGGGTCACGGCGGAGAGGTAGGCCTCGCCAAGATCTTCGTGCGCTCGCCAATTGCCGTCGAGCGCAAGCGTCGCCGTTCCTGCGCCATAGCTGCCGGGCGCGCCACCGAAGATACGGGCAAGATTGTCGCCGCGCCGGTGCGAGCAGGCGAGCGGATTGTCGGCGTCATCCTCGTCGAGCGAAGCGACCTTGCGAATTGCCGTGTCAAGCAGCGCGATCTGTGTTTCGAAAATATCTCTGAACAGGCCGGAGATCCGCAGCGTCACATCGATGCGCGGCCGTTCAAGTTTTGCCNGCGGCAGAACCTCAACGCCTGTGACACGGTTGGATGACATGTCCCAAACCGGTCGGGCGCCGAGATAGCCGAGCGCCTGCGCAAGATCGTCGCCGCCGGTTCGCAGCGACGTCGACGCCCAGAGATCAATCACGAGCACGCGCGGGTAATCGCCGTGATCCTGCAAGTAGCGACGCACCACTTCATCCGCGGCCCGCAGACCGATCGTTGTGGCCGTCCGCGTCGGTATCGACCGCGGATCGATCGTCGTCAGATTTCGCCCGGTGGGCAAAACGTCGGCCCTGCCCCGGCTCGGCGCACCAGCGGGGCCCGGGCTCACGCGCCGTCCGTCGAGTGCCGCCACAAGCGCCCTCTCCTCGTGCAAGGCGCAGTTGCGGACGGCCGCTTCGATCTGCTCGCGCCGCTCGACGGTTACAGAGGCGCCACCTGCCGCAATGATCGATTCGAGCAGCGCTGACTGTACATCGCTCGTTGGCGCCCGCCCGAACACATGCAGCCGGTCGCGGATACTCAGTTCCTTGATATCGCAAAGATGCGCATCGAGTTTTACAATGGCATCCCTTGCCGGCTCGTCTTTTGATAGCTTGCATTCGGCGGCGAGACCCGATGTCCAGGCGTTGTCGATAATCGCGCCTTCAAGCAAATCAAGCCGGCGCCGATCAAGGCCCTCCGCATCAGCATATTCCTCGACCAATGCCTCCAGCTCGGCCATCGCACCATGAAGCCCGGCCGTGCTCAGCGGCGGTGTGAGATGGCCGATGGTCACGGCACTCAGCCGGCGTTTTGCTTGTACCGCCTCACCCGGATTGTTGACGATGAACGGATAAATCACCGGCAGTGGACCCGTCACGGCCTCGGGCCAGCACTCGGCGGAAAGCGCCAGCGCCTTGCCAGGCAGCCACTCCAGCGTGCCGTGGGTGCCGAGATGAATCAGCGCGTCGATCTGCGCCTGCTCGCGCAGCCAGGCATAGAGCGCCACATAGGCGTGGCGCGGGGGTATAGACGTATCATGATAGCCGGTCTTGCGATCACGCAGTGACCCGCGGTCCGGCTGCAGGAAAACCCTGAGCTTTCCCGCCTCGAGCACCGGAAACGAGAACATGTTGTTTTCGACGGAAGGATCAGCGGCTGGGCCGCCCCATCTATTCTCAATCTCGTTCTGCAAACGCGGCGGCAGAGCCTTCAACCATCTCGCGTAACTGGCGAGTGGAATGTCGAGGCGCGCGGAATGTCTCGAGAGCAGCAGTTCGACATCGGCGGCGCGCAATCCTCCCGCGCCCACATCATAGCCTTCCCCGCGCAGAAGATTGACGATTTGAACGACGCTTTCGGTAGTGTCGAGCCCGACGGCATAACCGGCACGCCCCGCGCGAGCCGGATAATCGGATAGAACGAGTGCGAGTTTGCGCTCCGCGCGCGGGGTCCGTCTTAGTTTGACGAAGCCGCCAGCTTGGCGCGCGACAAAATCGATCCGGTCAGGACAGGGCTTGTGCCGGACGGCTGCAAATTCGATCCTGGAATCAAAATCGTCCTCGGCCTTGAACGAAACGGCGCGGCTCAACAATCGGCCATCCAGCTCGGGCAACACCACGTTCATGGCNAGATCGGCCGGAGAGAGACCGCGCGATGATGAAGCCCAGGCCTCCTGCGCGCTGCTTGCCAGCACAACTTGCAGCACGGGAACATCGGCGGCGTCGAGGACCGTCGTGCCGTCATCGCGCAGCGCGGAAAATGCCGTCGCGTTGAGGATGATCGCCGGCCGCCGCGCGGCGATCAATTGGCCGATACTTTGCGCTGCCGCCGAGTCCTTGAGACTGGTGACTGCAACCGCAACCGGCGTCAGGTCTTGCTTTTCGAGCCCAGCCATCAAGGCCCGGATGGGAGCCGTGTCGGCGG
>JGI12635J15846_10001732_pt1 | contig 19013 bp, 13 predicted proteins | sample BlaSpr_A8_OM2_M2_FD_15846 | JGI IMG/M metagenome (IMG submission 15846) | reverse complement strand
ATGTCGAATGATACATCGGTCTTTCCTGTGGCACTCTTAGAAAATGCGGTGACCCATCCGATTGCATATCAAGGCCAAGAAGTATGCGGTTCACCTAAGCGATGAGTCGACGAGGTGCCCATTTCCAATGAATTGTTTGTGTTCGACCTGTAGGCTCACAAATTCCGGGCGGCAGTGAACCCCTCACTGAGACAATCTACTTGGCGACACTTCGTGACAGTCGACATTGATCGCCATTTAGGCACGGTCTGATTTTCATGCAGCTAAGAATCCAGTTCTATGACACTCGAAATGCCAGCCGTACCTGCAGCTGCGGTCACCTTCTCAAATTCTGCTGGTGAGCGATATCCGAGCGCAGAATGGAGCCTTTTTCGATTGTAGTAGATGTCGATGAACCGCGAGATCTTCATCCGCAGTTCCTCAACATTCGCATATTCTGTTGCTCTAATCTCTTCCCGCTTGAGCGTTCTGAAGAAGCTTTCGCAGTTGGCATTGTCGCCCGGGCTGGCCTGCACCAAAATGCAGCAGTTCGAATCGCCACTGTAGCAAACTGGCCGCTAACTCACAGAATACGTTAGAATTAGAAACGGAGGAGTGGGTGAGCGGTTGAAACCGGCGGTCTTGAAAACCGTTAGGCTCGAAAGGGCCTCGGGGGTTCGAATCCCTCCTCCTCCGCCAGATGACCGTTTTATTCTTGTCGGGATTTTTCGCGTCTAGCTTGGGTAATCATTACGCTATGGTCCGGCGAGTCGCTCCCACCCCGCTTCCGCTCCCACCCTTAAAATAGAGGGTCAGCAATACTATGTCTAACACCCGCAGAATTGCCTGGCTGGTGGCGGCCTGGGCCGTCTTCCTCGGAATTTACGCCGGGGTCTCTTTCTATTTGAAGCCCGGCCCATCGCTTAGTTCGTTCGGCGACATTGTCCAGTGCTTCGTACCGCTGATCGCCAATGCCGGGCTGTTGATCAATGCGGGGACGCCTCATTGGCGGCGCAACATTTTCTGGATGCTGCTGGCGCTGAGCTGCTCGATGTGGATGATGGGGCAGTTTGAGTGGACGTATTACGAGATCTATCTGCACCGAGAAGTTCCCGACCCCTTTGCGGGAGATATTATTTTCTTTTTGCGGGGAATTCCGCTGATTGCCGCGCTTGCCCTGCAGCCGCATCTAAAGCGCGAAGAATTGCGCATGGGCCTGGGATACCTTGATTTTGCGCTGCTGCTGACCTGGTGGACGTTCGTCTATGCGTTTTTTGTGCTGCCGTGGATGTACGTAACCTACTCGGGCGCCGTATATAACTACGCGTACAACGTCCTGAATACGGTGCAGCAATTAGTGGTGATCGTGGGTTTTGGTACCTTCTGGCTTAGAACGCGAAACGCGTGGCGAACCATCTACGCGTATCTTTTTTCCGCCTCAGCCCTGTACATGCTTGGTTCCCTCACCACCAATGTGGCCATTTCCCGGCACGATTATTACACCGGCAGCGTTTACGACCTGCCGCTGTTGAGCGTCTTTTTCCTTTACGGGCTGGCAGGGTTCGTGGCTTTTCAGAGAAGGAAGCAACTCGATCTGCCGGCGGATGGCAGCATCTCGGGAGGAACCGAATCGGTTGCATCGGGAAATATCTGGGCCGCGCGCCTTGCGATGGGGGCGGTACTGTCACTTCCCCTGTTTGCGCTATATGCGATGCATCTGGAGCACGACACGCTGGCCATCCGGGATTTTCGATTGACGGTAACGCTGGTCGCAGCGGTGCCGCTGGTTCTGCTGGTGTTCCTGCGCACCCACCTTGCCGACAAGGACCGCGCGCTGTTGCTGGCCAAGTCGGAATCTTCGATCGAAAATCTGCAGCGCTTGCAGACGCAACTGGTGCAGTCCGAAAAACTGATATCACTGGGCCAATTGGCGGCGGGGGCGGCGCACGAAATCAATAATCCGCTAACGGCGATACTCGGCTATTCGGAACTGCTGGCCGACGATCCTGCCCTGCCCGACCGCGCGCGAACAACCGCGGGCAAGATCCGAGAGCAGGCGCGGCGGACGCGCAATCTGGTGCAGAATCTGCTCAGCTTCGCCCGCCAGGTGCCCCCGGAACGGACTTTGCTCGATATCAATTCCGTAATATCCAATGCCGTGCAATTGCGCGCACTGGACCTGCACACCGGTGGCCCACGCATTGAAACAGAACTCGAATCCGTGCTGCCGGGCGTGCGCGGGGACAACAACCAGTTGATGCAGGTCTTTTTCAATATTGTGAACAATGGGCTGGATGCAATGGGTGAGGGCAGCGGCGGCGTGCTGACCATCAAAACGCTGCGCGATCGCGGGAGTGTGGTGATTCTCTTCTCGGATACCGGCCCTGGCATCAAGGAGCCTCACCGCGTGTTTGATCCGTTTTACACGACGAAGCCGGTCGGAAAAGGGACCGGGCTGGGTTTGAGCATCTGTTACGGAATCGTGCAGGAACACAGCGGAAAAATACATTGCTACAACGGCCAATCGGGGGGCGCAGTATTTCGCGTGGAACTTCCGGCAGTTCTCGCGGTATTACCCAGCAAAGGCAATCTTCCCGCCAACCCGGCTCCGGTATCCAGCAAACAATCGTAGGCAAGGAAATTGCGGCGCGGCAGTTGAAATTTGCAGCGGCAGGATGGGTAGAAGCTCATGGTAGAGTTTGCCGGCAAGGGTGTCGGCAAAAGGCTGGAACATGAATGAAATTGCGATCCGCACGGAGCAACTGACCCGGCGATTTGGAGCATTGACCGCGGTGGATTGCGTGGATCTTCGCGTGAATGCGGGGCAGTTTTTCGGATTCCTTGGGCCGAACGGCGCGGGAAAATCGACGACTATCAAAATGTTGACAGGGCTGCTGGCGCCAAGCTCCGGCCGGATGGAACTCCTGGGCCTGGATTTTCAGCGGAACCCCATTGATGTGAAACGCCAGATCGGGGTTGTTCCTGAAGGAATGGGCCTTTTCGAGCGGCTCACCGGCAGCGAATACCTGCACTTTGTCGGGCGCATGTACGGACTTGATGGCGTGACGACCGAAAAACGCACCGCGGAATTGCTGGAATTTATGCAATTGGCGGATCGGGAGAAGACGCTGATCGCCGACTATTCCCACGGGATGCAGAAAAAACTGGCACTGGCTGCGGCGGTGATTCACGGGCCTCGGATTCTTTTTCTGGACGAGCCCTTTGAGGGCGTGGATGCGCTTGCCGCAGGGGCGCTGAAAGCGCTGCTGGGGCGGATGACCGAGCGGGGCGTCACTATTTTCCTGACTTCGCACGTGTTGGAGATTGTGGAGCGGCTGTGCAGCCACGTGGCCATCATCCATCAAGGACGATTGGTCGCGCAGGGGTCGCTTGAAGAGTTGCGCGCCGGGATTCCGGGAACGGAAGGCGAAAAGAAAACTCTCGAGCAGATCTTTCTTTCGATTGTGGGGCAAAGCGGCGGCGAGCAGGCACGGCTGGAGGAGTTGACGTGGCTGACGTAATCCAGATGCCGGGCGTGGCGGAACAGCTAAAGTTGATCGCCGGCTTGCGCTGGAATCTGCTGAAGAACAGTCTGCAGCGCAAAAACAACCGGTGGGATCTGATCGGCATAATCCTGGCGGCCGGGGGCAGCGCGATGATGGTGCTGGGCTTGTGCGTGGCGTTCTACATGGGAGCTTACTTTTTTTTGACCAGGAATCGCGCCAGTTGGATGTCGCTTCTCTTCTGGGCGATATTTCTGTGGTGGCAGGCGGTTCCCATTCTTGTTGCCGGGTTTGGAGCGAATTTTGAGTTTCGCAATTTGCTGCGTTTCCCGCTAAGCCTGCGCGCATTTTACATTCTCGGCTTGGGCTATGGCTTTGCCGATTTTGCGGCAGCGTCGTCGCTTTGCTGGATTGCCTCGATGATGGTCGCGACGGCAGTGGGGCGGGTGCAACTTCTTCCCGTGATGATGCTGGCCAGCCTGCTGTTTATTTTGGTGAATGTAACTTTGGAGCGCCTGATTGGCTCGTGGCTGGAGAAAATCTTCGCGAACCGGCGGGCGAGAGAACTTCTGGTTGGATTGTTCGTGCTGTCCATGGTTTCGATGAACTTTCTGAATCCGGCGCTGCAACGCTGGGGCGATTATGGAACACGTCCAAAAATCGTTCATCTGGTGCCGTATCTTTCGTGGCTTCCGGGCACCCTGGTTGGGAATGCACTTGCCGCTGCGAGTGACGCAAATTCTCAGGCTTTGCTCCTGACTGTTGGGGGATTGCTCGTTTGGCTGGGCGCGACCAGCGGATTGCTGTGGTTGCGCTACCGGGCGCAGTATCTGGGAGAAGAACTCAGCGAGACTGCGGCGCCTTCAGCAGGCAAGCGCGGACCTCGCAGGCAGGCTGCTTCGTCGGTTCTGCCGGGTTTTCTCTCGCCTCCGGTCGCCGGTGTTATGCGCAAGGAATTTCACTACCTGACGCGAAATGGGTTTTCGTTCATCACATTGATACTCCCGCCCGTCATGGTCATGTTTTTTTCGATGCAGTTTGCGGGGAGCAATTCGCAGATCAAGGAACATGGGCTGTCTCCGCAGGCTTTTTTCCCGGCGGTGATGGCTTATCTGATCTTGATTCTGCTTTCCCCGGCGTACAACTCGTTCGCGTTCGAAGGGCATGGGATTCAGTCGTATTTCATGGCGCCGGTCTGCATGCGCGACATCCTGGTGGGGAAAAACCTGTTCCTTGTCTGCGTGGTGACCTTTGAACTGGCGATTTCGCTTGGCGTTCTCATCTGGCGCATCGGATTCCCGGGCTTCCCCCTGTTCCTTTCCACGATTGCCGCCGCCGCGTTTGCGGTGACGGGGCAGTTGACGATTGCCAACTGGTCCGCGCTGAGTTTTCCCAAGAAAATGGAAATCGGGAAAATGAAAGGGCAGCGCAATTCGGGGGTCGCGGTGTGGACTGCTTTTGGGGTGCAGATTCTGATCGGGGGAATTGCCACCATTGTGCTGCTGGCCGGCCGGTGGTTTGGAAGTTCTTGGCTGCCGGTGGTGGTGTTCGTCGGATTGACCGCGGCCGCGCTTGGGGGCTACGTTGCCTCGCTTGACCCGCTAAGCACTCTTGCGGAACGCAAAAAAGAATTGTTGATCGAAACGCTTTGCCGCTAGGCCCCCATCCGTTATTATTCTTCCTCGCGTTTCCAATTTGAGAGGATTCAAGATGAATGGGTTCATCCGGGTAGTGCTCGCCACGCTGATGGTGTTCGTGTCTGCCAGAGTTTCTCACACACAAAATGCAAATAATCCAGCAGAGCCGCTCGACACACCGGCGGTTTCCGGGTACGAGCAGGAACTTTCGAAGAAACTTGTCCGCGAATTGAAAGTATTTTCTCCGAAAACGGATAATGTCGGAAATGTTTGGGTAGAGTTCGGCAGCGGAGAGCCACACCGGCTGATCGCGACGGGGATGGATCAACCGGGTTACATCGTGAGCGCCATTACCAGCGATGGTTATTTGCGGGTGCAACGGCTGCCGCAAGCGGCGCCGAATGGCGTGTTTGACGCGCTGAATTTTGCGCAGCCGGTCTGGGTGCTGACGCGAAGCGGCAAAAAGGTGAATGGCGTGTTTGCTGGGCTTTCCGTGCACCTGCAGCCGGGGCGCGTGAACGGGCCCAAGATGAATCATCCCGATGAAATGTATGTGGACCTTGGCGCGAAGAATGCCGAAGAAGTGCGGGCAGCCGGAGTGGACGTGCTCGATCCGATTGTGCCGCAGACGAACTGGATGGCAATTGGAAAAGGCGGCGAAGCGGGACTGGGGGCATTGAATCACATGGACATCGGGGCCCTGACAGGCTTGATTCACGAGATGCAGTCGTCCAAAGCAAAAGGGACCACGACCATCGCATTCGTGGCGCAGCAATATACTGGTGGACGCGGATTGAACCGGATTCTTGCGGAGATTCAACCGAGCGAGATGATCTATCTCGGAAGAGTCCGGCCGGAACAGTCCGCCGATGGCAAGGTGGTGCCCGAAGCGCCAAAGCCCAGGGCGGGAGCCGTGCTGGGTTCGCCTTCGACTGCGTCCGAGGCCGGCCAGAATTTTTTGAAGCAGCTTCAGGCGGCCGCGGACAAGGAGCACATCAAGAATGTGAGCGTGGCCGCGGCACTTCCTCGAATCGCCGGCTACACAAAAAGCGCAGAACTTCCGGGGCGTTTTGTGGAACTGGGTGTGCCAACGCTATGGCCGGTCACGCCGGCGGAGTATGCGTCTTCGGCAGACGCGGACCAGTTACAACGACTGCTGGAAGCCTATGTTGAAGTTCAGCGGCCTTCCGGCGGAGTGGCGGGCAGCACGGGCAGCGGAATGACGCAGAGCGTGTTGCAAGCGCTGGTGGTCGCATACGGAGCAAGCCGGCACGAAGAAGCGGTGCGACAAGTGGTGCTGAACCGGCTGGACCCGCGGCTGCGCAGCAAGGTGACGATGGATGTGGGAGGGAATCTGGTCCTGCATCTGGGAGATGGGAAAAGGGACGCAAAAACACCGCGAATCGCCATTGTGGCGCACATGGATGAGATTGGCTACGAAGTGAAGAAAATTGAAGACGACGGGCGGCTGCAGGTGGAGGTGCTGGGCGGGGGCTATATGCAATACTTCCTGGGGCACGTTGTCCTGGTTCACGAAAAAGATGGAAGCAAGATCGGCGGCGTTCTGGAACTTCCGAGCGGATGGGAAAAACCCGGCTTTGAGTGGCCGATGAGCTCGCGATCCATGGATGAGCCGGCGCGGGTTTATGTGGGGACGCAATCGAAAGAAGAGACAGAAAAGCTGGGCATCGCGACCGGCGATTTCGTTACGGTTCCGAAAGAGTATCGCGAACTGTTCGGGACGCGCGCCAACGCGCGGAGTTTTGATGACCGAGTGGGTTGCGCCGCCTTGATTGCCGCAGCGAATGCGATTGGGCCCGAACTGCCGGGGCGCGACGTAACCTTTGTGTGGTCGACTCGCGAAGAGCTCGGGCTGGAAGGCGCCGCTGCTTTCGCCGAGCAGGCTGCGAAGGAAGGACGTTCACCTGATTTTGTGTTCGCGATCGATACCTTCGTCAGTTCCGATTCTCCGCTTGAATCGAAGCGTTTTGCCGACGCCAAAATCGGAGACGGCTTCGTGGTTCGCGCGGTGGATAATTCCAACACAGTACCGCGCGAGTATGTGGATCGCGTTGTGGCGATGGCCCGCGAACATTCGATCCCGGTGCAATATGGAGTGACCGGCGGCGGCAACGATGGCTCTGTTTTCGTGCGCTACGGTTCCGTAGATGTGGCGCTGGGCTGGCCCTTGCGGTATGCGCACTCGCCCGGAGAAGTGATTGATACAAAGGATCTGGACGCCCTGGAGAAAATTGTAGAGACAATTGCCCGGCAGTGGTAAGGGCAAAGCCTGCGCTAGCGAGAATTAAGCAGTGCGGCGAATCGTTCGGCGATAGCAGGCCAAGCGAAGTGGGCTTTATAGACGGCACGGCTTTTCGCGGATAGCTCCTCGCGAAAGACTGAATCGGATAACACTCGAACCAGCGCATCGTTGAGTTCGCCAGGGTCACCGGGACTCACCAGAACTACGCCGGCATCCGTTAGGGGCGACGCAGTTTCTGAATTTGGATAAGCGAGAACAGGCAGTCCGGCGGCAATCCCGGCTATTGCGCTGCTGCGCCGCGTAGAGATTCCGTTGCGAACGAAGAGCAGCACATCGCACCCGGCCAGGCGGTTCACGACCTGCTCGGGCTCAGCAACGCCCTCGACGGATAGTTCAACCGGGAAATTATGCAAGCCCTGCCGGAGAACTCCTTCACGAAGCTCGGAATGTCTTCCGAACACGGATAGTTGAATGCGCCCGAGTTTCCGCGAGGCGTGCTGCACGGCGTCGAGGATCAGTTGTGTTTCCCGAGCGCCCTGTTCGCCGCCGGTGATGCTGAAAACGCCCACGGTGGGAATATCCCCTGAAACCCGGGACGCGAGTACCTCCGGGAACGGAAGATTAGCGCCCACGGGGATGAACACGGCTTTCTCTGGAATCGTCTTAAGCCAGGAAAGCTTTTCGGGGGGAACGGTGAAGATGGCGGCATCCGCAAGCTCTAGCGCGCGGCGCAGGGCGCGCAATTGCACGTGATGCCGCAGCCGGTCGATGAGGCGCGGGCTGGAGAACGGTTCAACGTCGTGAAAGACCACCGCCACGCGCGCGCCCGCGGATTTCAGCATGCGAAGGACGTGCGGAAACTTCAGAGGGAACCCGCGAGCGGACCAAGCGAGCGCCGTATATTGCACCAACACCCAGGTATCGCGCCAAGCTTCCGATTGGAGATGCAACGCGCGCAGCGACTGGCGCCAGCCATGAAGTTCCCAGGGCACGCGGCGAATCTGCATCTGAAATTCGTGAGGCAGAAGAGCAGCGGCCAGATAGCGGCAGTATTCTTCGACGGCGTCCGTGGGCGCGTCTTTGCGGCCGAGCAGCGCGATGATTTGGCGGGTCATTGAGGAAGGGCGAGCACGTGATTCTCGTCGAGGTTCTGGCAACGGTAGCCATGGCCGGCAAATTTGTCGAGCAACGCCCGCTGATTTTCCGGGCTGTGCATTTCCACCAGAAGAATCGGGCGCTTGGTTGAGAACAATCGCGCGGCTCCCTGAAAGACCGCCACTTCGGCGCCTTCCACATCGCATTTCAGAAAGTCGGGAGGGGGATGAGTTTCGGTGTACTGGTCCAAAGAAACGGCTTCGACGGTAATCGTGCCGGGCGTGGAGCCATCCGTCGAGACGTGGCCGAGGCCGCGATCCGGAGAGGTGTTCGGGTCAACCCGCGCGAAAGAAACGGTTGCGTGCTCCGACCAGACGGCTTTTTGTTCGACGTGAGCATGCGTGAACTGGTTGCGCGCCAGATTCTCCCGGAGCCGGCCGGCAATTTCCGGATCGGCTTCAAACGAAACAACGTGCCCGTGCGGACCGACGAGCCGCGCGGCCATCAACGAAAAGAAGCCGATGTTTGCGCCGACGTCGTAAAACGTCATGCCGGGGCGCAACTGGTCAACCAGGGCTTTCTGAACTTGCGGCTCCCCGATTCCCTTTTGCACATTCTGGCCGGTGCGGGGATTCAGGCGAATCCAGAGGCCTTCGGAGGGGCCGTGCTGAATCTTTACCCAGATGAGCGCATCGCGGGGAACGAGCTTTCGGCTGGTCCAGCTTAGAAAATCACCCAGTATCGGCACACGTCGTAATACCGAGAGCGACGGAGCAAAGCGCAAAAGCAGATTGGCCCGGCGGCTGGTTGATTCCGCCATTTTATTTCTCCACGAGGAAGCTTCCGAGGACCAGGGCATCCATGCCGGAACTGAAAAATGTGCGGATCGCGTCGGTGGGTGTGTGCACGATGGCCTCGCCGCGAAGATTAAAGGATGTATTCATGATGACCGGAACGCCGGTGCGCTTTCCAAATTCGTCGAGCAAACGGTAGTAGAGCGGATTGATCACTTTCTCGACGGTTTGCGGCCGCGCGCTGCCATCCACGTGGGTGACGGAGGGGATGACGCTGCGCTTTTCCGGCCGGACCTGCGCAGTGAGAATCATGAACGGGGAATCGTAAGCGGATTCCAGGTATTCCGGCGCGGCTTCCTTCTTGAACGAAGGCGCAAACGGGCGCCACCATTCGCGGAATTTCACCGCGTTGTTTACCTTGATGTTCATTTCCGGATCGCGGGGATCGGCAAGAATCGAACGGCTGCCAAGCGCGCGCGGACCAAACTCCATTCGTCCCTGGTACCACCCGAGAATTTTTCCTTGCGACAGCATTTCCGCGGCCGTGGCCGCGGGATCCGAAAGGCGCGACGCGCGGATCTTGTAGGTTTTCAGCGCGTTGTCGATGGCGTCGTCGTCAAACGCGGGGCCGAGATATGCATGGCGCATGGCACGCAGGGGGAGACGCCCTCCGCCATCGAGAAACGGTGCGAGTGCCGCGCCCAGAGCGACACCATCATCGGAAGCGGCGGGTTGCACAAAAAGTTTTTCAATGAGGCCGGATGCAACGATTTTGCCATTGGCCTTGGAGTTTAACGCCACGCCGCCGGCGAGGCAGAGATTTTTGCTGCCCGTTTTTTCCAGCGCCATCCGGACGACGCTGAACATCGCTTGTTCGCACATTTCCTGGACGGCGTGAGCAATGTTTTTGTGTAAGTCGCTTATTTCGCTTTCCGGTTCGCGCGGCGTGCCAAGAGAAGCAGGGAAATTCGCGTGCAGCCCGCCGCCATTGCCGATCAGTCGATCCACGTGAACTTTATATGGCGCAGCGTCCGTTTCAAGGAACATTCGCAAATCCACGCCTGGCTGGCCGTAAGGAGCAAGCCCCATCACCTTCCACTCATCGGCGTTGGGCGTGAACCCCAGGAAGCCGGTGAATTGCGCGTAGAAGAGGCCGAGCGAATTTGGCCAGTTGATGGTGAGCACATGCTCGACGCGGCCCTTGCTGCCACGCCAGATGGACGTAGCCTCCCATGCGCCGCGTCCATCCATGACGACCACAGCGGCATCGTCGAAGCCCGAGTAGGAATAGCTGCTGAGCGCGTGCGCCAGGTGATGGTCAACGAACCGGTAGCGCGCCTTCGTAGGACCAAATTGCCGCCGAAAAGGATTTTCGCCACCGTGCTGGTGCTGCATGCTGGCGAAGTGGCGCGTGGAATTCAGAACATTGAGATAGGAGACAGGCCAGCGGCCCGTGGCATAGAGGCTCAAGTCCTGGCGAAATGTGGCGCCCGGCGCTTGCCAGCCGACGCAAACTTCATCCACCTGAGCAGCGGTGATTTTTGCAAAATCGAAGCAAGCCTGGATGGCCAGGGTCGGAAAGCGCGAGTCATGCTTTACGCGGCTAATGCGCTCCTCAGCGACGGCAAAGAGCAACTCGCCGTCTCGCACAAGGCACGCCGAAGAATCGTGCATCTGCGAATAATTGAGTCCAAGAGTGATCATGCTACGAGCGATTCCCCCGCGAGACAAAACCCGGCGATTCTATGCCTGAATCTTTGGAACTTCCACGATCGAAACTGGGCTTTCATCGTGGGCGAAAACAGCCCCCGCAGAAAAGGATACTTGAACTCCGGCGGCGCGCAAAAAGTGGTTTCAGACGGGCCCTCCCGGGCGCCGGGATTCGACAGCACGTTGAAATACCTGCTCCAGTTGATGCGCGACCAAATCCCACGTGAATCGCCGCGCAGACTCTTGCGCACAGCACCCAAGTGCGCGTCTCAACTCGGGGGCGCTCCTCAGGCGATCGATGGCCGCACCGAGCGCCGCCGCGTCGGCCGCAGGAACGAGCAAGCCATTCCTCTCATTCTCGATCAAATCAGACATCCCACACGTATTCGTTGTGACCACAGGCATCGCCCCGGCCATGGCTTCCAGCAAGGTCAGCGGCATGCCTTCCACCAGTGAAGGGAACACAAAAATATCGTGCGAAGCATAGAGCTTGGGCATCGCGTCTCGACCCAGAGACGGGAGGACTGAGATCCGATCGCGGATAGCAGCGGGAAAGTATGCTTTTACCTTCTCTTCCGCAAACACGCATCCAGCAATTGTGAGTTGGATTTCCGGCGAGCGAGCGGCCAGGGCGGCGAACGCATCCACAAGGTAATGGATTCCTTTTCGCTCGAGCCAGGTGCCAACGTAGAGCAGTCGGTTCGCAGGAACATCCGCGAATTCTCGAGGCTGGAAGAAACTCTCGTTCACTCCGTTGGGAACATACCAGATTCGCCCCGGCGGATGGCCATACTTGAGTTCCGAAAGAATCCATCCCTCGCGATTGGCTACGGCGCCAAAATTGGCCGTGGAAATGGAGAAATCGTACATGCTCTGGTGATAGACGCGATGCCAGACACGATTTTTCCAGGCGAAATTAGCCGTTCTGCCTTTCTTGTGTTCGAGTTTCATCGCCAGGGCAAATCTCTCCTCGCTACCTTGCATAGTGAACACGTAACGCGGGAGTTCCGCAGACGGAAACCATTTGCGGGAAAGCCCGAAGACGCATCCCCAAGGGGCGTGAAGATTCACCACATCGTATTGCTCCGGATGCCGGCGAATTCGCGAAGAAACCGCAGCGGCAAACTCCAGATCCCGGAACCGCGCCGGCCAGCGCGGATGCGGCAGAACGTCGTCGAAAAACCAACAATCTACCTGGTGCCCGAGTTTTTGAAGCTGTTCGGCATGGTTGAACACCACACCGGCGGCCCCGGCCTCTCGCTGTCGGAGTACCCCAATGGCAATCAGAATTCTCAACGCGAAGACCCGTGGCCTGCCTGGCCATTCCTCTCGATATGTTCCATCTGGGGGAACGGGAGCCATCTTTCCCGAAGGCGACGGTACAATCGACTTTGCCCCAGTGCTTTCTGCATTCGATAAAACTTTTGGGGAGTAACGAACAGGGCCGTCAGCAAGGTCAACGATTTGAAAACGCGGTGCACTGATGGAGCGTTCGGGTGCGTCACTCGATAGAGCTTCCACTCGGTACCCACGGTCTCCCAGGGCCAGCCCCCATCCAGGCTCAGGCGCAACTGATCCGCACAGGCCTGGGTGTAATCGAGAAGCGCTTGGCGAACTTCCGAATCGACTTCCAATTGCGCCAGGCGCTGTGAAAGCGTTTCCGCAAGAGTCGCGAGCGATTTTTGTTTGCGGCGTAATTTCTCCGGGGCCGCATTTGACATGTGGAATGCATTGTCCGCATGAACTCGATAGTAGGTCAGGGCCTCCGGCAAGATCTGCATGGGCATCAAGACCGAAGCGAGAGTATAGATATACTCATCCGCCTGGATTTGGATCTCTACTGGAATCGGCCCAATCCGCTGCCCTAGGGTTCTCCGAACCGTCATGCGACTGGTACCCATAAAGGCACAGCGCCTTCTGAACAGTAGTGCCCCGGACATCTTATTCGCCTGGAAACAAAAACCGTCGCGAAGGACTTCGGTCTTTTGCGTTCCATCTGGAAAAACGGTGATGATGCCGTGGCCGACGAAGCCAACCTTCGGGTCAGCGGCCATTACATTTGTGACTCGCGTCAGTTTATCGGGCGTCCACCAATCGTCGGCATCGAGAAAGGCGATCAGTTCGCCGCGGCATTCAGGTATGGCGTGATTAAAGGCAGAGGCTTGACCGCCATTGGGTTTGCGAAGAATGCGGATCTGGGAGCCGAATTTGCGAAGGATTTCCGGCGTGCGATCCGTGGAGCCGTCATCCACCACCAGAATTTCCCGGTCGGTGGCGGGGAAATCCTGCGACAACACGCTCTGAATCGCTTCTTCGATGAAGCGTTCATGGTTATACGTATCGATCAATACGCTGACAAACGGCGTGGTCATCAACAGTCCGGAATCCTGTCGGGGAGCAAACACTCTTAGTGTACGCCAAGTGGAAACGGGGGCGGAAGAGGACCGCTATAAATCTACTTCAACTCGTAGTCGCCGATATACGTTTCGCGGCTGATGCCCAGCATGCTGAGAAAGAAGGAGGAGAAAATGATCTGGATGCCGAGAAAAAGCCACGTGGACCAGAAAAGAATCTGGCGAATCTGATAAAGAGGGCCGAAGCCGCTGGCCGCCCATCCCCAGGTGATGCGAATGCATCCAATCAGGCCCGCGAGGAAAGTCAGGCCCCCGATCAGTAATCCGGTTTCGAGGGTAATCCGCTTGAGAAGGCGTTTCAGAGAAACGGTGCCGCGGTCGAAGCGCGCGGCGTAGCTGAATACTTTGGCAAAGGCGCCGATGGAGAGGATTTGCGCGCCGAGAAGCGTGAAAATAACGCCAAACACCATCGTGTGAACGTCCAAAGTGACGCGGGAACTAAGCTGGCGAGGGCCGGGCAAAAGCCAGAAGATCAGGGCGAGTCCGCAAGCGAGAAGCAGGCCGCCGGGCACAAGATAAAGCCAGTTGGGCGCGTACAAGAGCATGAAGCGAAGGCTTCGCCAGCCGTCGCGGAAGCTGCGGAGATGGGGTGGACGGCCGCGCTTGTCGGGCCAAAGAATGATGGGAATTTCGGAGATGCGGGCGCCGATCTGGCTGGCCTTGATGACAAACTCGAGGGCAAATTCCATCCCCGAGCTGCGGAGGTCCAGTTTGTCGTAGAGAGCGCGGCTGAAGCCACGCATGCCGCAATAGCTGTCTCCGACTCCGGCACGGAAGAGAAAATTTACCAGCCAGCTTAGGCCAGGATTGCCAAAATATTTGTGCAGCGGAGGCATGGCGCCTGGCTTGATCCCACCCCGGAAGCGATTTCCCATTACCAGGTCGAATCCCTGGCGCAGTTGTTTTACAAAATTGGGGACCTCGCTGAAGTCATAACTGTCATCCGCGTCGCCCATGATGACGAACTCACCGCGCGAGGCGGCGATGCCGGCTTTTAATGCCGCGCCATACCCTCGTTCGGAAACGCGGAGCACGGTGGCTCCATTAAATTCGGCGATTTCGATGGAACCGTCGGTTGAGCCGTTGTCTGCGACGATTACTTCGCCCCGCAGTCCTGCCGCGCGAAAAGAGGAGATTGCTTTCTCTACGCAGAAAGCCAGTGAGTTGGCTTCGTTCAGACAAGGGATGACCACGGACACGTCCAGCCTGGCCTCAGTTTGAGGGGCCGTGCCAGCGTCTGCTTTGGTCGGGAGCTGCGTATGAGCGTCAGGCATCGCGTCCGATTCAACCGTGAGATTGCAATTGCACACCAGGAAGCCCGGACCATCCGGACTGCCTGAATCGTGGGAAGATTTGTGAGTTTACCCCGTACTTCAATATATCACGGTGATCGCACTGTGGAATTCGAGAGGGGGGTCCCAGGCCGGCGCAGCCCCTGCTATGGCAAAGGAGATTCAACAGGATTGGGCGCCATTTGAAAACATCGCGCCCTTCTTGTTGGGAGCTGTAAATACAGGTATGTTAGTTTCGCCTGGCAAAACTGGTTTCCGGCGCTAACGCTTGACGCTTTAGGTGCGGCTGGGGAAGAGGACGCCCACAACTGATGTCCGCTGGAATTCGTCTCTCCGTCGCGATACCCGTCCACAATGAAGAGAGTGTTTTGCCGGAGCTTTTGCTGCGGCTTCGGAAGGTGCTCGAAGCGCTGCCTGGCGGACCGCACGAGATCGTTTTCGTGGACGATGGAAGCACGGACGGAACATTTGAAATGCTCGGCGAGGCGGCCCTCAAGGATTCCCAGATTATTGCCATATCGCTCTCCAGGAACTTTGGGCACCAGGCTGCAATTACAGCCGCGCTGGATCATGCCTCGGGCGATGCCGTGGTGATCATGGACGGCGATTTGCAGGACATCCCGGAAGTCATCCCGCAATTTTTGGAAAAGTTTGCGGAAGGGTTCGACGTCGTCTACGCGCAACGCGTGCGGCGCAAAGAGCCGTTGCTGCTTCGGATTTGTTATTTTGTGTTTTACCGCATGATGGCCAGGCTTTCCGATATTCGCCTGCCGCTGGATTCAGGCGACTTTGGGCTGATGTCGCGGCGGGTGGTGGACCAGGTTCGCCGCATGCCGGAGCATCACCGGTATCTTCGGGGAATGCGCAGTTGGGTGGGATTCCGGCAAATTGGAATTCCGGTGGAACGCGCGGAGCGGCACTCCGGCAAAAGCAAATACAGCCTGATGCGCCTGATGAAACTTGCCGCCGACGGAATCTTCGCGTTTTCCATCGTACCGATCCGCGCCGCGGCGCTCATCGGAGCGACGGTAATGTTCCTCTCCTTTCTATTCGTGTGTTATGCCGTGTACGCAAAAATGTTTCTGCATCAGTCGCCACAAGGGTTTACGACGCTGTTAGTGGCAATCACGTTTTTGTCGGGCATCATGCTCTTTTTCCTGGGAATCATTGGAGAATACGTGGGTCGCATCTACGAGGAGACTAAGGCTCGGCCCCAATACGTCATTGGACGAATCGTGGGGAAAAGCGTGGCGCCGAGGAAGTCAAATCTGGAAGGCGGAACGGCGCAACAATCGCTAGAAAGAGAATTCCGGCGATAGCCGGGCGATCCACGGCCATGTCCCCTGCAATTTCAAATACGGAAGCAAGCGGATTGCAAAAGATAGAATATCTATCCCGTCCCGCCGAAGTGAGCATGTCCCACGATTATTTCCAGATTGCGACGACAGACCACTTTTGGGTGAGTCGCCGCTTCGAAGTTCTCCAACGCATAGCGAACGGCATCGTGAGCGGAGCCGGAGAAATTGCAGAGGTCGGTTGCGGTCACGGGTTGCTCCAGAGGCAGATCGAAGATGCGTACGGGAAGCCCGTGACCGGCTTTGACCTGAACGAATATGGGTTGAAGCACAATGTGAGCCGCATTAGCCGAGTCTGTTGTTACGACATCCATCAACGAAATGAAGAACTACGCGGGAAATTCGACCTGATTCTTTTGTTTGATGTTCTGGAACATATTTCAGACGAAGACAGTTTCCTGAATGCTCTTCTGTTTCACCTTGCCCCGCGGGGCAAGCTGATCGTACACGTTCCGGCCGGACATTGGGCGTTTTCCGAGTACGACATCGCTGCGGGCCACGTGCGCCGCTACGGGATGAAAGGTTTGCGGGCGGTGGCCCAGCGCAACAAACTGGAGATACAAGACTGGACATGGTGGGGTTTCCCGCTAGTTCCCGCTCTGGCCGTGCGAAAACTGGTGGTCCGGGGAAAGCGCGACCAGAGAAAGATCATTGCCACCGGGTTCGATTCCAAGACCCCTTGGATGGACAAGGCTCTAAGGACCATCACGCGCCTGGAATGGATCCCTCAGAAATTTCTAGGGACATCTTTAATGGCAGTTCTTCGGCGAGGATCGAAATTGCCGTGAGACGACTATAGCCATGACTGAAGAACAAGCCGGGATGAAAAAAGAGGTGCCGACTCCAGCGGCATCCCCCGCACGGATCAATGCAGAACCACTCTCCTTATTGTCCATCGTCATTCCGGCCAGAGATGAGGAAGGATGCATCGCCTCGACCGCGGAGCATCTTTATGTCGAATTGAGACTACGGAACGTTCCCCACGAAATTGTAGTGGTGGACGACGGGAGCACCGACAACACCTGGAAAGTGCTGGAAGAGGCGAAGGAGAGGATTCCGACGCTGGCGCCGGTACGAAGCCCGGCCCCACACGGCTTTGGCCGGGCGATTGTCCACGGACTGGATCATTCCAAGGGCGACGCGGTGGTGATCATGATGGCCGACGAATCGGACGACTGCCGGGACGTGGTCATGTACTGGAAAGTGTTGAACGAAGGATATGATTGCGTTTTTGGAAGCCGGTTCGTGAAAGGCGGCGGCACGATTGATTATCCCCGATTGAAATTAACACTCAACCGGCTGGCCAATTTCTTTATCCGGATGTTGTTCCGCATCCAGCTAAACGACACCACGAACGCTTTTAAGGCCTATCGGCGCACGGTGATTGACGGATGCAGGCCGTATTTGTCCCCCCATTTCAACCTGACCATCGAAATTCCGCTTAAAGCGATCGTGCGTGGATATAGCTGGAAGGTAGTGCCGATAACATGGCGAAACCGGAGGACGGGCGCGCCGAAGCTCAAGATCAGGGAAATGGGCAGCCGCTATCTATTCATCTGCCTGTACGTGTGGCTGGAGAAGTATTTCAGCAGAGGGGACTATAAGCGGAATGACAGCTAAGGAGGCATGGAATGAGAGAATAAGGGAGTATCATTCTGCCTTCAGCCGCCAGGCGATAACACCGGAGCAAGGGAGCGAACTCGTTTGCAGGCGCCGCCGAAAAAACTGATTTATGGGTTGATGGGGTTTCTTCTGATTTATGTAATTTTTAGGAGTGCGGCGGCCGCCGTCGGCAAATCTTTTTGGTACGACGAGTTGTTCACCTTGATGGTCAGCTCCCAGGGGAATTGGAGCGCTATCGTGAGCGCACTTCGACGAGCTCTGGATGCCCAGCCGCCGCTCTTCTACCTGATCGAACATTTTGCATCGGGCTTCACCCGAAAGCAGGAGATTGGGCTGCGGCTGCCTTCCATCCTGGCCTTCCCGTGCACACTCGTTTGTGTATTCGTATATGTGAAAAAAAACGCCGGTGAAATCGTTGCCTTCCTCTGCGCAGTTTTCCTTCTGACGACCAGCGCGTTTCAGCTTTATGCGGTGGAGGCCCGGCCTTACGGGATGGTGGTTGCGTGCATTGCATTTGCACTGGTTTGTTACCAGCGGACGCCGTCGCCATTATGGACCGTCCTGCTAGCGATCAGCCTGGTGCTGGCGGAGTCCCTTCATTACCTGGCTTTCCTGGCGATGGTCCCTTTTGGCCTGGCGGAGGTTGTGAACCTTTGGTGTACACGCAAATTCCGTTGGCCGGTTTGGGCTGCTCTGGCTACGGCAGTAGTCCCGCTGGCTCTCTCGTGGAATTTACTTGCGATCCTCAAGGCGTATTACGGGGCTCACTTCTGGAACCACTTCCAGTTTTCCGCCATTCCAAGCGCATACGGCCAGATTTTTTTGGCCAATAGCGAATATGGCGCCGGCATCGCGGCTTTGGCGTTGGCCGGAATACTTGGGACTGCGTTTTGGCAGCAGGAAGCGGACACCACCGGGTCTGAGGACAAACGCAAGCGTCTCGCGGAAGCAACGCTACTGTTCACTTTCGCGGCCCTGCCTTTCATCGGGTACATCTTCAGCAGAGTGATGCATTCCGGGATGACACCCAGGTATGTTCTTTCGACCGCAATCGGCGTATCGCTCGCCTTCGGATACATGCTGTCCCGGGTAAGGATAGGTGCGACCGCGCTCTTTGCGGTTTTTGTTTTTTCCTCGGCTGGAGTTCATGAACTTCATTTCTGGCGAGCTTCCCACCGCCAGATTAATGAAGTGAAGTCGAGTGGCGCCGCCGCGGGGAAACTCATCGAGAGCGCGGGACATAAGGAACTGCCGGTGGTGGTTCCCAGCGGCCTGACGTTGATGTGGCTGGCACATTACGCTTCGCCGCCGGTTACGAACCGGTTCTTTTATCCCACACAGGACCCCG